>PVMK01126668.1_pt1 | contig 19564 bp, 19 predicted proteins | sample 1853481 | NCBI WGS metagenome assembly PVMK01 (sample SAMN08533507, study PRJNA380276) | Marine sediment metagenome, whole genome shotgun sequencing project. | reverse complement strand
GGGCAATTTATGACCATGTTTTTTTTGGCTCTTGACACTGCAACGAGACAACTCGAATGGGTGCGGGCAGGACATGACCCCGCCATGCTTTATGATCCTGACTCAGACTCATTCAGTGAACTTGGTGGATCTGGAATAGCACTTGGTGTGGATGCCGAATGGATCTATGAGGATAATAAGAAAACTGATTTTTCAAATGGTCAAATCATTTTTCTCAGTACAGACGGAATCTGGGAGGCACGCAACAAAAAAGGAGAAATGTTAGGCAAAGAGCCCATCCTAAATGCAATTCGACAAAACTCTTCTTCAGACGCAGGGCAAATTATTGATGCAATTTTTGACATCTTGGATAAATTTATAGGTGAGGTGAAAATAGAGGATGACATAACATCGGTGATTATAAAAATGCAGGATTAACCAAGCAAGGTTAGAAAAATCGGATAAATTAATATAAAATTATCAAATATAATGCCTGAGTAGAAACCATAGATGGCTATTTATCGGTAATAAAAGTACCCTTTCAAAATTGCTGATACCTCCAACGTATCCACGAAAATAACACCCCTCCAAAATTTTCATATACTTCAAGTGATATCAAAACTCCTACCAAACCAGTGTTTTTGGATATCAAAGGAACCTAATTCTTAAAAAAAGTTATTTCACTTTTCTTTGCAATCAGAATTGATGCCACGCTAAAATACGATCTGTCCCCGAACAAATTAAAAATTATGTTAACCGGAGATAAAAATGGCAAAGGACATAAAAACGGCTGATATGACCTACCTCGCCCTAAAAGTAGAATCGACTTTCCAAAAATTCTTCAAAGGCTACATCGAGCTCCTGCAAAAGAAATTCAAAGAAATCGAGGTCCGCGGTAATAATTACAGTTACACCTACCGAACCTGCGGGCAAATCCATGATCCACGGAACCCTGATTGGAAACCCTTTCGGCATCTTGAAAGCTATTGCGCGCAAACTGGATATGATTTCTTTGAAGTCAGAAATATGTTAGAGGAGCGGATCGGCCACAAAGTTACTTGCGAGTGTCAATTGCTGGAGGACGACAGGGAACGGCGAAGGAGGGAGTTGACAAAAGTTTTCGGTGTAGACTTTGGTGAGCCGGGGAATCGGAGTGTTGATGTTGTTTAAAATGTTGTTAGTTCAAAAACTTTATCATGGTTACGCGTTTTGGGATGTATATTGCAATCACCAATCCCAAATAAATTTTCAAAAATGCCGATTGTGTCATCATAGCCGGAATCGAACAAAAATCAATTGTATCCGCCACCACTATATGTTGCGGTGTTCGAAATTCCAGATTTTTTGAAACGATTATAGATTTTGTTACATAATCTCAAGTTTGGAGAGATCGCCGGAATTGGTCAAGTCATTTGTCTCCACCGAGGCAAATGATCGAAGCTTTGAAATGGTAAACTTTTCCGTAAACCACTAAAAAAGTAAGGGAAAAATATCGTGAAGAACCCTATGACAGGACCAGGAGGTAACCCATTGGGAAGAGGAGGCCATATGACAAGGAAAGTCCCGCATAGGGTTCTTCACAATTTGTAATAACAAAACACAGGATTATTAAACATCCAATTTATTTGCACGAAACGCTTTAAGATATTCCATGCAAAAATCGTCTTTGCCGGCTAATGCTGTTGCAGCGATAATATTGGCCATCATCTTTTTGTCCAATGGATTGATGATGGCACCATCAAGACCTTTGGCAATCGCCATGCTCATAAATGTCTGGTTTAGAAATGGTCTGTTGGGCAGCCCAAAAGAGATGTTGGACAGCCCGCATACCGTATGGATACCTTTGAAAGTGATGACGATCTGTCCGATGGCATTCAAAAACTCCACACCGAACATGTAATTGGTCGAAACAGGCTGAACTAAAGGATCCACATAGATATTTTCAACGGGGACGTTTTCCTTTGAAAGTCCGTGGACTAGTTTGTCTGCAATTTTCATTCGATCATCAGTAGTTTCCGGCATTCCTTCATCGCTCATGCAAAACGCAATGACTTTCAGGTTGGTTTCGGCAACAATTGGTAACAGTGCCTCGTAACGATCTTTTTCAAGGGATATGGAATTAATCATTGCTGTTCCTTTGTGTACAGCAAGAGCGACTTCTATTATTTTCGGATTGGGACTGGCAATGCAACAGGGAGCACTACAACAGACTGAACTGTTTCCACAAGTCATTTGAGGTTTTCAGGCTCTTGGCCGACTAACACACCGGCGTTGACATCGATATAATTCGCTCCGGCATCAAATTGATCTTGAGCCACTTTATGGATGACTTTAACATCCTTGCTATCTAATGCAGCTTTAATAGCTTTACGGCTGGCATTAATAAGTTCTCCGACAATCAGCATGATAAACTCTCCTTTCTCTTTTTTTGGCTCTCAATTCAACCGAGATAGATCAAACTTTCACCTTCTTTCCAACCCATTCTTCAATGAAAAGCGATATTAAAAATTCATCTACAGTCCGGAGGGGGGATCTTACGCTATTGGGCAAACTGTTTTGTAGTACTTCAGACTTCATAAAGAATGCGGACGTTCTCAAGTGGCGTATTCAATGATAAACCGGCGGCAGAGGCAAGGATATAGTCTCGCATCAGATTAGGAGAAATAGCTATTCTCTCTTTGAAAATTTGAATAGCCTTAATGTTCTGGTCATCCAGGTCAAGCCCTCCCATGATGACCATCCGATTGTCGATCTTTGAATAGGCATTAAATAGATCGTTTCCTGCAGCAGGTGAAAAACCGTGGAAACCATCAAAACCCAAAGAAATGATTGAATCCAATAAGTCGGTTACTTTCCCACAGCTGTGAAAAAAAGCGACCCCCTTCTCGCTTTTTATGGTTTCGGAAATCTCACCAAGCCCCGGAAAAATCGATTTCTCAAGACTCTTTACCGAAACGAACGGCCTCTTATCATAAGCAAGATCATCACCGATAATACAACCGTGTGCACCTGCTTCAAGACAGCGCCGGACCAAGCCCATGGTGCTTTCTTTCTTTCGTCTGATAAGAACATAGGTCTCTTCATCATGATATGCCAAGCCCAGTATGAATTCTTGAAAAGATAAAGGATCTTCAGGATGCCAGAACAACCCGTCGATTAAAGCCATTACAAATAGATCGGATTCCTCTGCCCACCAGTTTAGTTCACGAATCCATCCTTCCCCTTTCTGTGGATGGCAAGGGATCGTCACAAGATCCAACCCCGCCTGTTGGGAGAAGACAACCATCTTTTCACGCCAGGGGGCTTTGGTCATTTGAGGATAGATCCGATTCAAGAATGCTTCTTCTATTAACAGCTCCCCACGTGGATAACGATCCGTCTCCTTATGTGCTACTGTCAGCTCAACTCTTTCTTTTGAAGTCAGCCTCATTTGTTGTCCCAATAGGAGCGCCGGCAATGATGATCATCTGTTTATGTGCGGCATAAGCCATAAGCGCGTGAGCCGCATCATCGGAATAAGCCAGCGGACTAAGGGGGCTTAAACTGGTGCCGGTAATAATATTGTTTTTCATGATTCCCGGCTGCCCAAAGGCAATCTCTAAAAGTCTTATTTGTTGGTCAGTAACCTTGGGTTTTGCTGTGCAACACATTACCGGTTTGTCCGAATGACGGCAGGATTGATAAATCATTTGTAAATATTTTGTTTTGGAATCCGCGTCAACAGTATCTACCGGACAGGACCCCACCACATCCACCACCAAAGAGGCATGGCTTAGTTTGGCAATATTGATGTGGTCCGCCATTGTGCCGTGCCGTTTTCTACCCTCGCTATCCTGGATGAATACTGGACCCAGATTGGGTAGAACCAAAAAATCATCTTTCCGGCCAAATACCACGCTTTTGGAACTGTCCCGGGCTTCTAAAGTGAAGCTTGCCGGACATATACCCAGACATTCCCGGACTAAATCAGCTGGAATATAAGCGATTTGGCAGTCTACCTTGGCACCATGCATTTGTTAGATGTTGCAGGGAGGGTTCATAATTAAACGCAACCCCTGTTTTTTCTATAATATGCAAACTTTTTTCATGAATAATCTCCTGGTTTTTATTGGAGATAAGGGAAGTTTGAAGCATTGGAAGCGTATTCTTTTTTAAATGGCCAGAAAATCAAATCAGCCCGTTTCTGCATAGCCGACCATTTTCAGCCTCGGTTGGATAGATTGTGACTCGTAGCCGTTGCCAGGGGTGATGCAAAACACGTCTGCAGCGATTATCAGATCCCGCAACATCTCCATATGCGCATCATTCGGAGGCTTGATATGATGCAAACTGTAATCCAGTCCCAGTGCAGTATATTGGGAGAGGCCTAAATTGTGATACGGCAGCATTTCTATTCCAAGAGCATCGGAAATGTGATTACGAACAAATTTTGCTGTACCAATCTTGAACACTGCTTCCATTGGTGCGTATAGTCCGAGGCTGGCCCAAACAAGTTCATCCTTTCGGCTCAACAGATGCCCGTAATTAGACACAAGCTGGAAAATTCCCCAACCCTCATGGCGGCATATCTCGGCGATCGATTTATCCCTATGTTCCGGCACCAGCCCCCAATCATGTCATTTCGCAGTATACCAGAGATCCAGCCGGGGTGCCCATGGTAGACAATCCGGCATCTCACCATATAGTGATGCCGGTATTCTCTCTTTTGGTGCCACAAACTCTTTTTCCTTTATTCGGCTGCGGTACGATGGATACGAAAACCGCCCCGAACCTATCACAATGCGGGGTGATAAAGTAAACATTGCCCGTTGGAGACTTTCTACTCCAAAAGAAGCGCCAAGCTTGCTTGGCGCACTAAGAATTAGCCTTTAAAAGACACCCCTAAATCTTTGATTTTTTTTCTTTATGCTTTTATAAAATTCTTGATATTCACTGGACGGCGTACTATTTTGAACATTGAAACAATCCTGGTACTTTTTTCCAGTTGGTGGTTTCAGCAGATCATTTTCATACATATCGACGAGCTTCGAACTAATGTCATTTGCCTCTTTTCTGCTCATACCAACAGCAGCATGCGCTACTTCTGTTGCGAACTGAGGCTCATAGGGCGTTGTATGGTCAAGAACCGCATTCAATGCAATCGCACCTACCTCCATCGACGCGCCTGATGTTACGGCCGAAAGCGTCCAAGCTGCCAATTCATAAAAGACCATCTCCGTCATTGGTCCAGCGGCCGTATAACAAAGAAATGCAATTGGAACCGGACTGTTCCGCGAAATCGCCTGAGTCGCGACACTTATTGGCCAAAGCATCATTCGGCCGGTGTTGGAGGTATATTGAATATGATTGCAAAAGGGGTGATGCACCTCGGCATGGTTGACCATAAGCACCTGGAGGTTATAAGCGGCAAGCGTCACGGCGAGCCCTTCAGGCCCTCCGCAATATCCCCCCAAAATCGGGGCAGTTGCAGCCCATTGCTGCCCTCCTTTTCGTCTTAAATAGGCCACCTTGTTAAGCACGCTAAAGTCTATTTTCATTTCAGCGATGGCACTTACTTCCCATGCATCTGTTTGGGTCAGCCCAAAGGTGTCTGCTGCTATAGTCGCAACATCGGTCGAAGCCGAGGCAACTCCATTAACGATAGGAATTCCCGGCCTTCCTGCTTTTTGGATAGCCTCTTTCGCCAATTGAACATTCCTGATACATCCTTCAACCTCTAATGGGGTATCAGCCCGAATGGGTTCACCATCGACAGTCATAAGACTGGGAGTGGTAATGGAATCCGCCAGAGGAATCAACGCATACCCTCTCATCAAACTGGAAAAGATTTCTTCGCTGGATACTGCACCGCCACCCGCCCCAACGGAACACCAGGGGGGAATATCACATTCAGGTGTCCGCCTAGGGAAAGCTTTGGCATCAATCCCCTGACCGAAAAAGCCCCGTTTGCGATAATCGCTCAAGGCTTCGAGAATCTCTTCGCGGCTGAATTTGATTATCCGGTTGCTGTCAATGCAATACGTGCCCACTTCAGTATAAAACTCTAAAGCTGCCTGAAAAACCCGGTCAGCCAGATCGTCGTCATCAGAAATAGTCTGGTTGCCTTCGTATTTTATGCCATATTTGGATACCACTTCCGAAATTTTTGGCATGAAAATGTTTTCGTTAAAATCCTTTTCCATTAAGATTGGGCCATTCAACGCCCGATCAACAACTTCTGAAAATTTTATCATTTTTTAGTCTCCCTTACCTTTTGTTTTCATTTTATCAACCTTCTTTATTCATCAACTCTTTTGCAAGTTTGACCGCTCCTGGGGCATATTCAGCATAGCCGTCTGCATTGATTTTGTCTGCCCAGTCTTGGGTGACAGCACCACCGCCAACAATTACTTTGTATTTATCTTTTTTCCCCATGCTTTCAAGCATATCGATAATATCTTTTTGGTAGGGCATCGTAGTGGTCATGAGAGCCGATGCCGCAATAATATCGGCGTTTACTTCCTCAGCTTTCAGTATGAAATCTGGAGCGGGTTTGTCGTATCCGATGTCATGAACCTCAAAGCCGCCTGTGGATAACATGTTTGCCACGATATTTTTCCCAAGCTCATGAACATCTTTGGCGACCGTCCCGATAACCACTATTCCTATCTTTTGAATTTCCTTTCCAGATTCAAGCATCTTGGGGTTGAGTACCATCATCACTTCTTCAAAGGCTTTTGCGGATTTCATCATTTCAGGCAGAAAGATTTCTGCATTTCCGAATTTATCCCCAACAACCACCATGGCCGGAGCTAATCCATTTTCGATAAGCTCGACAGGGTCAATTGTCTCAATGTGACTTGTCGCAAGTTCCTTGGCTTTGTCTTTTTCGCCCTGGATGATCAGTTCTTTAATCTCATCAAATATTGCTTGCTTGTCTGACATATTTCATCTCCTTTGGCTTTTTATTGTGAAATGATAAAATAAAGTTAGTAGGACAAACGCAAAGCATTTGGCCTACCCGTTACAATAACCAACTTTCATGAATTATTAGGCAAATCACCATCGCTCTGAAGCCTTAGAGCCGTCGGCTTCATCACGCACGATTTGCTGACATTCAAAATACATTTCTGCCCGTTTCTTTTGATCCCGCTCGGCTCGGGCCTCCTTGAGCAATTTATCAAAGCGCGCATGATGGAAATGGCTGTTGTTCCAGGGCGCATCGGAGGTTGCCTCCCAGCTTTCGGCTAACTCCGGTATCGCTTCCCCTTTGTAGTCCACTTCCACCAAGTTATTGCGCAGGCCCCAGTTGATAAAATGGTAACCTATATCGTCCAAGAGGGCCGGATCCAGGGTATTCGTTGTAGTAAACCCAGTGACTCCAGCCGGGAAACGGCCGTCCTTCTTAGGCTTGGCAGCATGTGCTGGAGTGGACAACAATGCAGGGAATAGAGCAGCAGCAAGTCCTAACACCGATACCTTCGCCGAAAACTCGCGGCGGGTAGGAGCGCGTTTTTCTTCTTCCAGCATGTATAGAGACAGAGAGTGCAAAATTAGTTTTTCAATGATAAGATTGCCATCTGGAGATGACTTAATGCTTGGAATTATCTCCTTTTCCCACCTGATACTGTCGAACGAATTTCATTGCGATTTCAGTGATTTAGAATCCTCCGAAGACCGTAAAGACTCTATTCAATTGCCCAGGTGCTAATGAAACAAGCCTTTCCGATAAATCCATGATCTCTTGTGAAATTGAACAACGCGTCGGATTATATGCAATTTCCCTGACCCGAGCAGTCAAAACATCTGAAACTTCCTAAGCTCCATGTCCAATATTGCAAACTAATGATGAACCGCTGACGCCATCAATATAACGATTCAATATCGAAAAGGTATATTCTTTCACCCTTGTTTATTACTGGTCATTTAGCAGTCAAGTTCCTCGGTATTGCATATTTATCTTTTGTCTCCATCATTTTTTCTTCCATATGTATTGTTTCATTTCTTTGGATTGTTTAATCCAATTCTTTCAGCAGTTTTGTATCAAAGCTGTCAGCCCAAAGCAGCCGCTGCGCAACAAAATATGGGTGTAATTACTCAAATGAAGCACTATTTAAAGCCCACAAGCTTGGGTATGAACAAGGATATGGCTGGCACATAAGTAACCAGAAGAAGAATACCTAGAGAAACCAGAAACAACCATTTCATCGCGAATGCAGCTTTCTCCACAGTTGTCTTTCCTATAGCAGAGGCCAAATAGATCACCAGCCCAACCGGAGGTGTCACCGTCCCGATCATTAAATTAACTGTCATGATAACACCAAAATGAAGAGGATGCACACCTAAGTCTGTAACAATTGGCAAAAGAACAGGTATCGTAATGATCATGGCAGGGAAATTGTCCATGAAGGTACCGATAAAAAGCAATAGCACATTTATCATCAGAAGGACCAAATAAGGATTTTGCGTAATGGATAGCAATATCGCCCCGGTCTTCTGAGGTATCTCTTCACTTGTAAGCATCCAGGCAAAAATAGTTGACGTCCCCACGATCACCATTACATTGGCAGTATCTGATGCGGTCCCTTTTAAAACACCCCATAGTTTCGGTAATTTTAACTTCCTGTATACAACCATAGCTAAAATCAAGGCATAAAATGAAGCAACCGCACCTGCTTCAGTAGCCGTAAATACACCTCCTAACATCCCGCCGATAATGATGAATGGTAGAATCATTGCAAGGCCTGAACGCAACAAAGATTTCCTAAGAACAGTCAAGGAAGTGGATTCACCCCTTGGGAGGTCCAGTTTTTTACCCTCAAAGTACACAAGAATCATTTGTGCCACTCCGAGCATGATTCCAGGGATTATACCCGCCATAAATAATCCGATAATGGAGGTGCCGGATATAACGCCATACAGGATGAATACGACGCTTGGTGGAATAATGGGGCCAATAATGGAGGACATGGCCGTAATAGCAACACTGTATTCAGCTGAGTATCCCTCTTTTTTCATAGCGGGGATTAAAACTGCCCCGATCGATGCTACATCGGCTGTAGCGGCACCAGAAATCCCTGCAAATAACATGCTTGCAATAATATTAACCATGGCAAGACCGCCTCGCACGGCGCCCGTAATTGCCTTGGAAAAATCGACAATTCTTTGTGTTATATCACCCTCATTCATGGTCCTGCCTGCAAACATGAAAAACGGGATAGCCAGGAGGGTAAAGTTGTTGATCCCTGCAAATAGCCTCTGGACGATCATTTGGAGAGGGATGTCCTGCCATATAAAATAGATGATAGTAGGGACACCGAGGGCCAGAGCTATGGGGACACCAATAGCAAGACCAAAGATAAAAACAGCCGTAATGATTATTGCGAGCATTCTCGGCCCCCTCTTTTCAGCAGATCAAGATAACCAACTATCGTATGGATAATATAAAAGGCGGCACCGACTGGGATAACAAGGTAGACATATCCCATAGGTATTTCGGTAACAACTGTCAACTGTATCATCGCAAGCTCAACCAAGAGGAATCCGTAATAACAGATAAAAACCATGAACGTAATAGACAACAAATCGGCCAAGATCTTTGCCACGATTTTTAATTTTGTCGGCAGCAGATCAACCACCAGCATTATTGACATCATCTTCTTCTCTTTTGCCAGAACACCAAACCCGGTAAACGTAATCCAAATTAGAAGATACCTTCCAACCTCTTCTGACCATATGAGGGAAAATCCTAGCAAAAATCTGCAAAAAACCTGTGCAAAGATGCTGACCAGAACGACAATAAGGCAGAGCACGGATAGGGTCTGACCCACAAAACCGATTATATTGTCCGCTACTTTTATGAAGCGATAGACTTTATCCCAAAAAGAAACGTTAAATTGTGTGTACATTTCCTGAATTGTTCCTATCCAATTCTGTGGGTAGATAAAAAAAGAGAGGGGGAATCAAAATCCCCCCTCCCTGAGATGTTTAGAGTTGTTTCGATCTTACTTGTGCGACGATTTCATCAACGCGTTTCACCCACCAATCAACGGTCTTTTTGCTAAGACGTTTGTAGAGTTCTTTTTTCACGGCATCTTGACCGATCTCTTTAAATTTGGCCAATTCTTCTGGTGGTACAGCATTGACCCTCATGGTCGGTATAGCCAAGATCTCCATCAGACCGTTATCGTTATCCCCTTTATTGATGCTGTATTGATATATTCTCGATTCCTCCATAGATTCTACGATGATCTTCTGCAGATCTGCAGGCAGTTTATCCCACCACGTCTTACTCGCTAAATTTGGAAAAGCATCATAGATGTGATTGGTTATGGACATATAGCTCTGGACTTCGGGAAATTTTGCATCCATAATCACATAGAAGGGATTCTCCTGACCATCTACAACTCCTTGCTGAAGAGCCGTGAACAATTCACCCCAGGCCATTGGAGTTGGGCTGGCCCCAAGTGCCTTGAAATTGGTCATATGAAGAGGCGCCTCCATGGTTCTTATCTTTAGCCCCTTAAGGTCTTGCAACTTCCAAATGGATCTTTTACTGTTGGTAATGTTTCTGAAACCCTGTTCATAGTAACCAAAAAAGATAAGTCCTTTTTTAGCACAGGCATCCGCCATAAATTTCTTCAGGTCAGGGCTTTCCACGACTGTACGAGCTTCTTCGTAACTGTTAAACATGAAAGGGATGTCAAGTAAGGCTATCTCAGGGACAAAGGGTGTTAAAACACCACTTGGCGTCCTGAGCATCTGAATGGAACCCATCTGAGCTGATTCAATAGTCTCTCTATTTGTCCCAAGCGTCTCTTTCGGAAAGATAGAGATCTGTAGTCGACCATTTGATCGTTCTTCGGCCAGTTTTTTAAACAACTCAAACGCTAAATGAACCGGCGCCGTTGTGATATCTTCATGGGCAACCTTCACTTTGTAGACATCTCCTGCCTGTACAGATAGGCACATACCAATCACAAAACAAACAGATAATAATACAATAAAAAGGTTCCGAACTTTGGAAATCATAATACTCCCCCTTTCTTAATTAGAATTGATTAATAGAAAAGAAACCCAAGATGGTAGTATTTAAATTCTCACCTCCTTTCCCCTAGGGATGACACTTTTGTGTTCCGCAAGTTATACTGTCCCAAGATCTCCTTTGGCCGAACAACTAATATCATCCTTGACTATAGCAGCATTCTGCCAGCCTTGAGCAATTTCTCGTATGGTCGCCGACAAAAGACACTTTTCTTTCTTCCAACAATTGAGGAATATCAGATTTTATAATTACAGCACCAAGAGGAATGTAGCCCTCAGCAAATCCCTTACCAGCAGCAATTACAACGGGAATTACATCCCGATGTTCAATCGCGAAGTTTTTGGCTGTTCTTCCGAGTCAGGTCGTTACCTCATCTGCAATGATAATTACTTCATATTTAGACTTGAAAAATTTCTGCCCGCATATATTCCTGCAGTGTCAAGTTCTTCTTCAATCTGGAGCAAGCGGTTGTGCTTTGATGTTCTTTCGCCCCGCACCGGCATGCCCGTTTTAATCTGCCCGCTGTTTAGCGCTACGACCAAATCCGAAATGATCGGATCTTCCGTTTCTCCGGATCGCTCCGAGACCTGAACACCATAGTTATGGCGGAAAGCATACTCGGCTGCATCAAGGGCTTCAGATAATGTCCCGATCTGATTCACCTTGAAGAGCATGGCGTTGGCAGCTCCTTTTTTCACACCCTCTCTAAGGCGCTCCACATTGGTAACAAAAAGATCATCTCCTACAATTTGTGTATCGAGCTCACGCGTGAGGATGGTAAAGCCTTCAAAATCTTCTTCGTGCAGGGGATCTTCCATTGAGGCAAGTGGATACTTTTCTGCTACTTGCTTATAAAGCTCAATAAGCGCATCACGATCGTATTCCTTACCGTCCAGTTCATAGAGGTTCTTCTCTTTATTGAACCAAGAATTTGCTGCCAAATCCATTGCATACACAATGTCATCGCTATATCCCGCAAATTCTACCGCCTTGGTCATGAAATCAAAAGGCTCCCAAATACCTCGCATGGGTGTTGCAAATCCGCCTTCATCACCAGTGTTGGTCGCTAAGATCCCATATTTTTCAATCACCAGATCCCGCAAATATTCGTTGATTTCGGTTGTCATTCGAAGCGCATCCCCATAAGATTTTGCCCCGACCGGCATAATGATAAACTCCTGGATTTCCAGCGCGTTTGCCGTCAATTTTCCTCCGTTAATACAGTTCATAAGTGGGACTGGTAAAATATGCGCGTTAGGATTGACATATCGATACAGGGGCACATTACACACATTCGCAGCCGCGCGAGCAACAGCCAATGATACACCCACGATCGCATTGGCACCTAAGTGGCTCTTATTCGGGGTTCCATCCAATTTTTTCATAGCCATGTCGATTTTTCGTTGATCGGTTACATGCCAACCCTTCAGTGCCGGTCCAATTACGTCGTTTACGTTGCTGATCGCGTTTAAGACGCCGAGCCCCCTGTAGCGATCTTCGTCTCCATCCAGTAACACATGTGCTTCGTGGCTTCCGGTTGAACACCCTGCTGGGACATCCGCCCTGCCCATCAAGCGGTCGTCAACCCACACATCCGCCTGCACCGTCGGCCACCCCCTGCAATCGATGATCTCTCGAGCGCATACTTTTGTAATTATCGCTTTGCCCATCAATTATCTCCTTATTCATGATATCCAATTCTTCTTGATATTTCTCCAGCCGTTTCCAAAACACTCTTTATATTTAATTTTAGTTGTTTGTCCGAAAGCCTATAGAGTGGTCCAGCGATAGACAGGCTTGCTGCAACCCCATTGTTTACATTTCGAATTGGCGCAACAACAGAGTACGCTCCCGGCTCTCTTTCCTCTCTGCTGACGCCGTATCCCTTTTTACGAATCTCGTGGAATGTTTCTTCGAGTTTTACTGGATCGGTAATAGTATGAGGGGTAAGTCTTTCTATTGGCTCATTTTCAAGTATTTCTTTTCTTTTCTCTTCTGAGAGAAATGCAAGCAGAACTCTTCCAGAAGCGCCGGCGTGCAAAGGTAATGAGCCTCCTATAGAACCAACCATAGCTATCGCATGTTTGCTTGGAATGCGTTCGAGACAAATTCTCTTTTCATCTGACAGGATATACAGTGAAACTTCTTCACCACATTTATCTCGTAACTTCTCCATGACAGGTTTGGCGATGATAGCAATATTATTCCTTTTTTGACCAACAAAGCCCCATAAATGGATTCTATAACCCAATCGATATTTTCCATACCCGTCAGCTTTTTCTACAACTCCCCGGGATTCTAATGTACTTAATAGTCTTGAAACCGTGCTCGGTGTAAACCCCGTAATTTGACCTATTTCGCCGACACCTTGCACCGGCTTTTCAACACTGAAACAGTTTAAAATTGTGACTGCCTTGTCTACAGAATTAATTTTCATCATTTATTCCTGAATTGCATATTATGCAATCATTTTTCTTAATGTGTAATTTAGCCCTTCGAAAATATTTTGTCAAACATTATTTTTGCGATACATAAAAATTAATTGCACATTGTGCAATTTTAAGCTGAGTGTCAAATTATTGTTATGAAGACATCTCTATTCACGACACTTAAAACAACAGGTATATTCCACAGCGTCAATCTTTAGTTGAATTTCATTTCTATTCGATATCATTATGTATTTAGTCGTACTTGGGTTTGATTTTTGTAAAATCACGATTTGGCGCAAACACTTGCCTTATAAGCATTTGCGTGAATGAATGATATTCAGCGTGTGTCTACAGTTTTGGGTTAGTTTTCGAGGCGTTCTTTCCAGGTTCACGACCCGCTTAGGTGCGGTTATTTTTGAGATTTAAGTATATTGCGTGTCTCAGCTGACAACTCGTTGCGCATAAGCACACGGTAATTTAAATTAAAAAATTTGTACATGTTCAGTGGGTGATTATGATTACTCTCAACTAAAGCCAATCTAAATTTGGTTTTTGCTCTTTGAAAAAAGAATCAATAGCGTCTACTAACAAAGGAAACGATGCCACCGAACGTATTTGGCAGGTCTGTTTAAATGACAATATTCGTTCTACCCAGCGATTACCTTTTTCGCTTTGTGTCCCCTTGCTTCTCTTTCTCCATAAGACACCAAAGCGTAACGTTCGCTCAGCATGATTATTTGTCGGCTCGACTCCGCTAACTTCAAGAAAGACCCATAGCGAATTGATCTGTCTGATCAGTGAACGGGCCAATGTTCCGTGTCCTTCCGGCAGGCGTGCTTAACTTCGCCGGCCGTGTAGGATAAAATGCGACCATCCAAAAACCCACAGCAAGGAGGATGGCCTATGAACACTGCCGCTATTATTCACAGCCCTCAACTAAACGCCGTAAAAGAACAGTTCGAAAATTGGCGCAGCAACCGCATTAGCAAACGTGAACCGATTCCACAGACCTTGTGGAAATCTGCTGCCGATCTATGTAGAGCTCACGGTATCACACATGTCAGCCGAACCCTGCGGTTATCCTACGCAGAGCTTAAAAAACGGGTTTCACCCGCAGAACCCGCTGCACCCGAGTTCATGGAATTGGATATAGGCTGCCTTGCCGGCCAATGGCACCTGGAATGCGACCGTGCCGACGGCGCCAGACTGCGGCTGTCCGGCAGCGGCCAGATGCCCCATATTGAAAATATGCTGAGCGCTTTTTTGCCATGATCCAGGTCACCGAGCACATGCGTATTTTGGTAGCCGTTGAGCCGGTTGATTTTCGCAAAGGCATTGACGGTTTGGCCGCCGTATGTCGGCAACAGCTTCAAGCCGATCCTTTTTCAGGCACGCTCTTTGTCTTTACCAACAAATCCCGTCAGGCTCTGCGGGTGCTGGTCTACGACGGCCAGGGGTTTTGGTTGTGCCACAAGCGGCTGTCAAAAGGGCGATTTACTTGGAACTTTCTATCAGAAAGCACCCATGTCAGTGTCCTTGCCGCATGCAACTTCAACAGCTTTTGTGGAACGCCGATCCATTAAATAATATCTAAAAATACAATTTTCCCCATTATGCAAATCACGATTACATAGTGCAAAAATTTACTTGACATTGTCATAGGGCTGGCATAAAATTGCATAATACGGTATATAATTTCATAATATGCAATTTAATGCAAGGATTAATTTAAAAAAGGAGAAAAAATGTCAACGACAACTATTACAAAAGTGTTGGGGAGAGAAATTATTGATTGCAGAGGGTGGCCGACGGTTCAGGTAGACGTCCATGTTGATGGGCGCCTGTTTGGGAGAGCTGATGTGCCTGCAGGCCGATCCACAGGGGGCAGCGAGGCTTTTGTATTTCTTGATGGTGATCCCAAAAGATACAGAGGGCTGGGTGTGCTCAAATCGGTCGATACCATCAACAACGTTATCGCTCCTGAGTTGATTGGCATGGATGTAACTGAGCAACGGAAAATCGATCAGCTGATGAAAGCCTTGGATGGCACACCTAATAAAAGTAAACTTGGTGCCAATTCAATACTGGGCGTATCCCTGTCCGTAGCCAGAGCAGGTGCCAATGCCTGCGGACTTCCACTTTATCGATATCTAAATCCCATGGCAAATAAATTGCCGGTACCTCTCATGAATTTTCTCAACGGTGGTAAGCTCACCGCTAATGAGTTGGAGATTCAGGAATTCATTATTATGCCAGTTGGTGCCGCATCTTATGCCCATGCGCTTCAAATGACCACTGAAATCAACGAGTTTCTACGTGACTTGGTAGTAGAAAAATATGGTATTTTGGCTACCAACACTGGTGATGAAGGTGGATTTGCAACACCAATGCGGGGCATTTGGGAGCCCTTTGAATTTCTGGAAAGGGCAGTGGAACAAGCTGGCTATACTGACTATGTGGTCTATGCAATGGATCTGGCTGCGAACTCATGGTACAATTCAGAAACCAATTTGTACGAACTAGATGGAAAAACCTATGACCGTGATGCCCTAATCGATCTCTACAAGCAGCTTCTTGATAAGTACCCTGTAGCTTCTATGGAGGATCCACTTCACGAGGAAGATTTCGAGGGTTTTGCCAACCTCACCCAGGAACTTGAAACGCAGGTTGTTGGCGATGATCTTTTTGTAACCAATATAGAGCGTCTCAGAAAAGGTGTCAGCATGGATGCGGCCAATGCCATGTTATTCAAGGTTAACCAGATAGGTTCTCTTTCTGATGCACTCGACTCGGCGGAATATGCCTATCGCCATGGATACGGTGTTCAGGTATCAGAACGATCAGGTGAAACAGAAGATCCCATCATATCTGACTTGGTGGTGGCTCTCAACAGCGGTCAGATTAAAACCGGAATGCCCGTACGGGGAGAACGGACTTCTAAACACAATCGTTTGCTTCAGATTGAAGAGGAACTTGGTGATATTGCGAGCTATGCTGGAAAAAACTTTGCTCGGCCTTAAAGGTACCAAATATGCCATTCATAAAGAATAAAGATAAACTTCTGTCACATGGTAATAAGAAATTACGTCAGATGGCCCTTGAAATTATTGAATATGCGCTGGAACAAGCCGATCCATACAAGGCGGTCCAGAAGCTAGTTCGACTTGAGGGCAGCCGCTTGACTATTGACAACCTATGTCTCAATCTTCGGGAGAATCAAAGGATATTTCTCATCGGTGCAGGCAAGGCTACGTATCCCATTGCCCGTGCCCTGGAAGATATATTAGGCGATTGGATAGCAGACGGGGTTATCATTTGCAAACACGGTCAGGAAGGCCGGATGAAACACTCCAGGCTGTATCTGGCCGGACACCCCATACCGGATAGGTCCGGCTTTGAAGCAGCAGCCGAAGCACTTGCACTGGCTCAAATGACAAGACCGGGCGATATCGTGTTCGGATGTATTACCGGCGGAAGCTCCGCTCTCATGCCTTATCCTGTTGAGGGTGTTTCCCTAGATGAAAAAAGAACGGTCAATCAGCTATTGCTTACCTGCGGGGCCAATATATACGAAATCAATGCTGTCCGAAAACATTTGAGCCGGATAAAAGGTGGACGTCTTGCCTTGGCCATGAGCCCCAAAGCCTGCCTGATCAATCTGACGGTGTCGGATGTCACCGGCGACGAACTCGACTATATTACCGATCCCACGGTGCCGGACACCTCCTGGTTCGAGGATGCTCGCTCCATGCTGACCAAATATAGTCTCTGGGAAAAGGTACCTATATCGGTAGGTGAATATTTGAAGAATGCGAGCCATGCCCAGGAAACGCCTAAAGAAGCTGATCTGGCCGGCCGCAAGCGTTACGATTTTATTCTCGTGAAGGGCGATGAGGCTTGCAATGCCTCTGCCCGAAAAGCTGCAGAAATGGGTCTCAACGTCATGGTGCTTTCTACGCAGTTTGAGGGAGAAAGCAGGGAACTGGGCAGGAATTTCGCCGCTATTGCCAAGGAAATACTGTTGAAAAAACGGCCCCTGGATGTTCCCTGTCTTATCATCGGTGGTGGCGAAACCACTGTAACGGTAGGAGAGCAAGCGGGATTGGGAGGCCCCAACCAGGAATTTGCGCTGGCGGCCGCTATAGAGATCCAAGGCATGCGAAATGTGGTCATTGCCGGAATTGATTCTGACGGAACAGATGGCCCCACCAATCTAGCCGGCGGCATTGTGGACGGGCAGACCGCAACTGTGGCTTCTGACAATGGTTTGGATCTTTTCACAAGCCTGATGCAGCATGATGTGACACCGGCTATGATCTCTCTTGGCGATGGTATTGAAACCGGCAACACAGGCACCAATGTCAATGACCTGAAGTTGATGATCATTTATCCTGATACGAAAATTTAAATTATGCCATGGTCTGCTTTAGGGCTAAAACATAGCATTGTAATCATATAAGGGAATAGAGATCATGTCCTTTCCTAGCATGATGCGTGTCCGGCAAAACTTCGACAACACCCAGTTGATGGATATTCCTTCCGAAGTCCAAACTCAGGTTCGTGGTCTTGCCCTCAATGGGCGTTTAAAATCCGGTGATTTGGTGGCTGTCGGATGTAGCAGCCGGGGAATCGCCAATTACGATATTATTATTCGGGCCACTGTAGATGCACTTAAAAGCCTCGGTCTTAAACCGTATTTGATACCCGCCATGGGAAGCCACGGCGCAGCCACTGCCGAAGGGCAAAAACACGTCCTGTCGCTTTCCGGAATTACCGCAGAGACCATGGGTGCCCCTGTCCGTTCTTCTCTTGATACCTGCCAGATAGATCAGACCAAGGATGGCGTCCCTGTTTTAGTCGACAAATTGGCTTGGTCGGCGGATCACCTTGTTATGGTAAATCGTGTCAAGCCTCACACGGAATTTACTCATCATTTCGAAAGCGGCGTTTTAAAAATGATGGCCATCGGCCTCGGAAAGGAAAAAGGCGCCAGACTCTACCACAAGGCCTTTATCAGTCATGGATACGGTCACACCATCAGTTCGATTGCCGAAACGATTATGCAAAGTGGAAAAATTTTATTCGGCATCGGTATTGTTGAAAACGGTTACAGCCAGACAGCCCATATCGATGTCATGCCGCCGGATGAACTGGAAAAACGTGAATCCATACTATTGAAAGAGGCTTACAGGATGGCACCCGGCCTACCGTTTGAAAATGCGGATGTCTTGATCATCGATGAAATGGGAAAGGATATCAGCGGTTGTGGATTCGATGCCAAAGTAGTGGGCAGAATCGGCATGCCCTTAATTTCAAAAGAACCTGAAACACCCAGGGTCAAACGAATTGTGGTTTGTGATCTCACTGAAAAAACTGAAGGAAATGCAGATGGTATTGGTTGCGCTGACTTTGTTACCGAACGATTGGCCCAAAAAATCGACCTGAATGCACTGTATGTAAACGCCATAGCAGGATCAGAGCCCGAACATGCCCGTATCCCAATGAAGCTTAAGAATGATCGTGAAGCAATTAAAGTCGCCATGGGCAGCGTTGGATTGACACCTATACATCAGTTAAAAATCATGCGGATCAAAAACACATTGGAACTGGGAATCGTTGAGGTGTCTGAATCCTATCGGGAAGAATTGATGAAAAAAGATCTTGAAATCTTAGCCGAATGTGGGCCTATGTCATTTGACACCAAAGGAAACCTACCTTCTTTTAAGCAATCTATCGCCTGATATACCCAGTCAAAATGGGGCCAATTGTATGCAGAACCGCAAAGGAGCGGCTGCATTAAGACTCGTGATTAAATGATTAAACTTTTATTTTTACGAAATCCGGTTAATATGATCAAATCTCAATAAACCTATGATTTCTTTTATTAGTTGATTTCTTTATGGAGCTGTTGAATTGTCCGGTTTCAAAATTTATCCCGGTCATACCGCAAAAAGCGGTTCGGTCTTTATCGAAGATTACATTTGCGAGTGGCAATCTGGCAATCGTTGGCAGGCGTGTAGACTTGAACTATTTCATAGAGTCGCTTGCGGTTGAGATTGTATGATTTAATCCAAAATTAATGATCAATCTGAGTAACCGCTATATATTGTGTATGTTTGGTTCTTCGGCGAAG
>PVMK01129453.1_pt1 | contig 19568 bp, 19 predicted proteins | sample 1853481 | NCBI WGS metagenome assembly PVMK01 (sample SAMN08533507, study PRJNA380276) | Marine sediment metagenome, whole genome shotgun sequencing project. | reverse complement strand
TAACGAAACTTATATATCTAATTAAATATCAAGTAGATGGCTATAATAATCTAGTGGTTTTAACTCTTCAAACTTAAAACCTTTTTCCACAAGATATTTTCTTATATCCACACACAGGTGACATTTTGATATGTATCCAGAATTTAATGGTGCATATTCATATTCAAGGGCAAATTTATATAGTTTCTCAATATCATTAATTAATGCCTTTAAGATAGGATATTTTTCCAGATTGATTCCTTCTTTATACATCCTAGGAAGTTCCAGGGCATCTCCCAAGGTGATACCGGCACAGAAACCAGGAATATAATTCCTGTAATTATCAATATGGACATGCCAGTTCCTTGACAGTTCTGGGTAACAATTTTGTCCAAAAAACTCCCTGGCCTCATATTTAGCAAATAAACTTTCCAGGACATATGCTGTCCTGCCCATATGTAGAAGCTCTATGTGATTATAAAGATCTTTGAGATTTATTTTTTTTAGAAAGTCGTCAAAAGAAAGCTTACCTTTTAACCCTATGGATTTAAAAAAATCCATATAGTACTTCTGGTAAACGATAGTGTTATTTCCAAATACTTTAAGTCCTGCCTCATAGGCATTTTCAATTCTGTTAAAGGTAATATTTTCGATATTAAATGGATTTATGCTTATAAGGATTCCAGCCAAACCAGCTTCCTTTAATATTTTCAGCTTTTCTTGTGCAGTCCTGCTGTCTTTTGCCCAGAAGCAGTTGGTCTCAACAAATGGTAGAGGTATATTCAATTTACATGCAATCTTGGTAAGTTCCAGTAAAAGCTTATAATTTAAAAAAGGTTCACCCCCAGTAAAGTGTAGTCCGTAACTAAAACTAATTTGGTTTTGGCCAAGATAAGGGAACTTTTTAAGAGTCCGGGAAAGCTCTGATAAAATGACCTCTGCATCATGTATATCTATCCAGTCACTTTTCCACTTTGGTGAGCAGGCATATATACAATACCTGCAGGATATATTGCATTTGTAACTGAGAATAAGTCCTAGTGAAACCGGAGGTGATATTTTTAGTGTTTTCATATTATTATTAAATCATATGTGTGGGAAAATAATAAGGAAACTAGTTATATGAAATCAATAGCAGTCCTATAATTCCCACTTTCAAAATGTACATATATTTTAGTTGAATCCAGGCTAAGATGACCAAGCAACCTTTGAACCAATAGTAGATTTACTTTCTTCTCAACAAGCCTGGTAGCAAAACTATGCCTGAAGCTGTGAGCAGTATAATCCTTCTTTTTGAGGCCACTGATCATAAGATGCATGTTAACCAGATTTGCAAATGATGTAACCGTAAGTCTCTTATCAATTTCCCCAACAATTAATGCTATGTTAGCTAAAGGCAGTCTCTGATCTAGATACAGCTCCAGAAGCTCGAATACTTTACTATGAATTGGAATAATCCTATCACTCTTATTCTTGGTAGACCGTATAAACAGAACCTTACTATCCAGATTAACATCATCCCAGTCTAAATTAAGCAGCTCACTTCTCCTCAGACCACAGTAGTAAAGCATATGAAATATGAGCTTGTCTCTAATATAGTTCTTCCTGCATCTTGCAGGGCTGTATCTTATGCATTTAATTAACCACTCAAATTCCTGATGCGTGAGTACTCTGGGAATCTGCCTTTCCTTTCGGGGGAACCTTATTTTCCTGGTAGGATTCTTTACTATTACCTCTTCATCTTCCAGGAAGTTAAAATAGCTCTTTAGAATGGCTATCTTCTTATAGATACTGGTATTTGATAGGTTCCTCTCATCTTTGATGGTATGGATATACGATCTTATGAGAGTTATGTTGATTTCCTTCAAATCATCGGCTCTTTTGATTATGTACTCACTGAACTTTTCGAGCTCTAACCTGTAATCGTTAATGGTAAGTGGACTTCCCCCCAAATATTGACACCGGAGAGAAGACAATAATAAAATGGACTCGGAGGTAAAAAAGATGGGGAGAAGGTCAAACCTACTTAATGCTATTAATACAATAGATCTATTGTATTAATCTTCTATAAGATCAAGAAGACTGTTATAATATACAATAATCTTCTTTTAAAATATTTAAATATCAAATTATATTATTATTTAAAAATTACCTCTCAGTTGCAAAGTAAGGATGATTGTTATGAGTTATCTGATGCCTGTACTGATAAAAGTAGTACTCCCCTTAATAGTTATTGCCATAATACATTTCTTGTTTGGAAGATACCCTAAACCATTTCCCTTAAGTATAAATAGAAAAAGAGAAATCTGGGAAACCCTGATACTCTGGGTAATACCTACAATCATAGTAGATATCATTGTCTTTACAGACTTAGCAGACCAGATGGCGGAACCAACATTAAGAGTGTTAATAATCTTTATATTAATAATGATCATACCCTATATTCTATTACCGGTTATTTACCAGAAGTATGTAAAGAAATGGACCATAAAGGACTTTGGCTTTGCAAAACCAAAGAGAAGGGGTGTTGTAATATTTGCAATAGCCTTTTTTACTATTGGCGGGATACTACCTCTCCTGGACTCTGGCTTTAAGTCACTATCTCTTATGATAATACTTTACTCCCTCTATCAACCGGCATTTATCGAAGAGTTTTTCTTTAGAGGTATAATCCAAGGTAAGCTTGAAAGAGCATTGGGACAGAAAAGGGCCTGGATCTTTTCGGGAATACTATTTGGACTGACCCATTTCTTTATAAATTATTATGTTTCAGACCTGGACCTTTTACCAGGGCTTCTTATGCTTGTGGGACAAATCACATTTGGTTGGGTCTACGGCATAATCTATATGAAAACTAGAAGTTTACTACCTTCAATGATATGCCACTATTTAATCGATGGCCGTTTGGCTTCTGTCATCGATAAAATAGTTACCCAAATTACATAGGAATTAATAATTACACATAAAGGAACTGCTAAATATTTAAATAGCTAAAAAAAGGGGAGGTAATGAAATGGCAGATTTAACAGCAGAAGAAGTAAAGGAAGGCAGAAGACAATTAAAGGGACCAAGAGTAGTTTTCTGGATTTCCCTGGTACTGATGATTATCGGAACAATATCAGCTATTGTCAGTTTTTTTACAGGTTTTTTTGGCCTTTTTACTGAGTCAGGAAGTGTTTTAACTTTTCTAAGTTCAATTGGTAGTCTATGTTTTGCTATACTCTGGGTAGTACTATACTGGGTTGAACTTGCCGGTATGAGTAAGGGTAGGCCATATGCTGTGGGTCTTGGAAGATTTTTAATTATCTGGATGATGATAGTTACTTTCCCAATCGGTACTATTATAGGAGCTATTGTCTGGAAGAGATTCAGCGACCCTGCTGCACAGAAATATTTAAACTATAGCTAGCATAAATCCTTAATCATAAAGTATAAGATATGACAATAAGATAAAGGAGAATGATATGACAGATGAAAATAATTCATCTAAAAAAGATTGTCGAGATAGAAGAGGGATGAGAAAGCATGGTGGTACTGGAATTGCAGGCGGTGTCTTCTTTTTAGCTTTTTTAGGTGCAGCAGTCTATTTTATCCAACAGGCAACATCATTTGGAGCAGGATTGCTTGGTTTCTTAAAAGCCATTATATGGCCTTATTTTTTAATCTACAATTTGTTGGAATTTCTTAATTTATAAGGACTTATAGTTGTTGACGTTTGACATAATTTTATGTGAGGATATCTTTATACTTGAATTGAATCTATAAGCTGGACAGTGATTGCTTTATCCAGCTTATTCTATCCTCTCAGATCTAAGATAATTAACTTATAATGCAAATAGTTTTCATTGAATTAAAATAGATAAAGTAACAACTATTAGGAATATTTATGAAAGCAATTGTATGGACAAAATACGGACCACCCGATGTTCTTCAGCTAGGAGAGGTAGAAAAACCTACTCCTAAAGATAATGAAGTACTGATAAAAATATATGCAACAACAGTAACAGCAGGGGACTGTGAGATTCGAAGTTCCAAATTCCCCATCTTGTTCTGGATCCTCATGCGAATATGGTTAGGTCTCATAAGGCCAAGAAAAAAAATACTAGGAACTGAGCTAGCCGGGGAAATTGAAGCAGTGGGCAAAGATGTAAAACTATTTAGGAAAGGTGACCAGGTTTTTGGATCTAGCGGTACCGGTTTTGGTACTTATGCCGAGTACATAAGTCTACCTGAAGAAGGGATGGTGGCAATAAAACCGGCTGGTATGACCTATGAAGAAGCTGCTGCTGTTCCTTTTGGAGGACGTGATTCATTACATTTTCTTAGAAAGGCAAATATCCAAAACGGACAAAAGGTTTTAATTATTGGTGCAGGTGGAAGTATAGGTACTTTTGCGGTACAGCTTGCCAAGTACTTTGGGGCTGAAGTGACTGGTGTAGACAGCACGGAAAAATTGGACATAGTGCGCTCGATCGGTGCAGACCAGGTCATTGATTACACTCAAGAAGATTTCACCAAAAGTGGAAAGACTTATGATGTTATTTTTGATACGGTAGGCAAGAGTCCGTTTTTGGGAAGTATAAGATCGCTAAAGAAAAAAGGATTCTATCTTTTAGCTAACCCCAAGCCATTACAGATGGTTCGAGGGCTATGGACTTCGAAGAGAAGTAGCAAGAAAGTAATATTTGAGGTATCAAGCCAAAAGACTGAAGATTTAATTTACCTAAGAGAGCTTATTGAGGCTGGAAAGATAAAAGCAGTCATTGATAGGCACTATCCATTGGAACAGATGGCCGAGGCTCACAGGTATGTCGAAACAGGGAAGAAAAAGGGAAATGTAGTCATAACTGTGGAGCATAATAAGAGAAGTTAGAAAAACGCTACACAAGATATTAAGTTTTATCTTTTCTGATATCTAGACTCATACTGGATTACTAAATATCAATTTAAGAATAAGCTGAGTATCTAACGAAACTTACATGCTCAATTTATATTCTAAGCTTAATCTGATAAATCATTTAAGATTTATCATAATCTCTCAATAGCTTTTGCCATCTGGGAACTATTAAAATTTATATAAAGCCTTGTAGTGTCCAGACTTGCATGACCAAGCAAAGACTGAACTTTAAATATGTCTGCTCCTGATTCAATTAGATGAGTAGCAAAACTGTGCCTGAAACTATGTGCTGAATAACCTTTCTTCTTAAGCCCTGATATTTCTAAATACATAGTAAGAAGATTCACAAAACTGCCTATACACAACCTTTTACCCCTTGATCCGGTAATAAGTGCTTCTGTTTCAATGGGCAGCCTTTCTTCAAGATATTTATCCAATATTTTAGAAACATTTTTGTGGATTGGAATAAACCTATCCTTGTTTCCTTTTCCTGACCGTATTATCATCCTGCTCTTCGAGAGGTTGATGTCAGTCCAATTTAACCCTAAAAGCTCATTACGTCTTATTCCAGTATAGTAAAGAAGAGACAATACCAGCCGGTCTCTAAGTGCATTCTTACGGTATCTTAGAGGGGCAAAGTCAATAGATCGAATGATTAGGTCAACTTCATGTTTTGACATAACAAGAGGGATTTTAGTATCTTTCTTGGGCACCCTTATTTTCCTGGAGGGATTCTTAATTATAATCTCGTCTTCTTCAAGATAATTAAAAAAACTCTTTACTGTAGCAATAACTTTGGAAACTGAAGAAGGGGACAGGTTTCTTTTATCCTTTGAATGAAAGAAATACTGCCTCAAAATTCTTGTACTAATTAGATTTATTTCAAAAATATCCTGGGAGTCTAGATAATCAGATAATTTTGAAATTTCCATCCTATAGTCACGAATAGTGATTTTTGAAGCGGTTTTTTCTATCCTGAGGTATGACAAGAAACTTTTCAGATAATTCTTTATATCTGCCATGATACTATCCTTTCACGGCAAACTAGGGAATTATCTCCTATTTAGTACAGTACTCGGCTTATGGACCAACTCCTATAATGCTTATGCGTTCTCGATTTGCACAAGGCATGTATTTGAGCTGAGTGCACCTGTAGGTGACTTTTTATCAAGAGTGAGCACATTGATACAGCATCCCATGATCTATCCCCTGAGAATCAGGCTCATACCACTGGCCCTGGTCGATATTGGCGACTCCCGGCATTATAGTATCAGTGACCTTGACTCTTGCATGGATCCTCCCTCTTTTATTAAATACATGGACCATATCCCCATCTTTAATACCTCTTTTATGTGCATCTTCAGGGTTTATCCAGAGATCGTCATCTTCAAGTTTTTTAATATCATCAATATTATCAAGTTGCGAATTTATCCTTGCTCTGGAATGGGGGCTTATTAATTGAATTGGATAATCTACTGCAATCCGGTCATGAGGTCCATCCCAGGTGGCAATATATTTTGGAATTGATGGTATCAAAGGGTTTTTCATATTATCAAATCTTCTGCTGAATATTTCTATCTTACCTGAAGGGGTGGGGAAAGGATTATTATCAGGATCCTTGATCTGTTGTGAGAAAGCTACCAGTGGACCATCTGTTCTGAACCTGTAGATATCTGTTTCTTTTAAAGTCTTAAGGTCAGGAAGGTTTGTATTGTTTTTTAAGATCTCATCAAGCCACTCTTCATCAGTCTTCTCATTAAACTTCAGTATCCCGATTCTTTTCGCAAGTTCGGTAAATATCCTGAGATCAGACCTGGCCCCGGGTATCGGCTCTACAGCTTTATTCATAAAAATACTATATTCTCCTCCTCCCCACGGCAGACCTATGTCATCCTGCTCAAGATAATGAGTGACCGGTAAAACAATATCAGCATATCTTGCGGTAGGGGTTAGGAAAAGGTCATGGACTACTATAAAATCCTGTTTTGCAAGTGCTTTTTTCCCTTTATCAAGATTAAGGTGCTGGTTTAAGAAATTTGCTCCTATAAAATAAAGAAGTTTACATTCTTTGGTTTTACCTTTTACCTCATTATTTAAAAGTGAATCATAAAGGTCTGTCTTGTGCACCAGATCATGCTTGATATCAGGAACCGGGATTTTCTTCTCAAGCCGCCCGAGATCAATAATATTAGTTCCCCCGGATATAAAACCTCCCTTATTTCCAATATTACCGGTCATTGCTGCAAGGATTATTGCAGCTCGGTGGAATTGTTCCCCATATGCACTGCGGCCGGGAGCCCATCCTGTCATAAGAGCTGACGGTTTATGCTTTGCATATTCTCTTGCTATATTTCTTATGGTATTTGAAGGAACTCCGCATATAGGCTCTGCCCATTCCGGACTTTTTTCTACACTATCACTTACGCCCATTAAATAGTCATGATAATAGCTGAAACCATATGTATATTTTTGGATAAAATCTTTATCGTATAATTCTTCCTCGATCATCACACTGGCCATTGCTATAAGCATAGCTGCATCTGTTCCCGGTCTTATGGGGATCCATTCATCTGCAAGGGATATGCCGGTCTGGCTATTCCGCGGATCTATACTCAAGATCTTTACCCCTGATTTTTTTGCTTTCCTGAGATAGTATGCTGTATTGGAACCAAATCTTGAAACATCAGGATTCCATCCCCATAGAATAATAAATTTTGAATAAAGGATATTATCCCTGGAATTTCCGGTACACTCTGTTCCAAAAGTAGCAAGTGAAGATTGAGCGGCTCCTTCAAAAGACGCATTTCCCCAGACAGTGGTACATTTTCCAAGCATCCCGAAAAACCTGGCGGAGACTTTTACCGGATTATTTAAAATTGCAAGTGAACCTGAACCGGGTATAAAATAAATGGATTCAGTCCCATATTCCTTTATTACCTGTTTGAATTTTCCTGTAATAATATCCAGGGCTTCATCCCATGAAATGGTCTTGAAGCCGCTGCTGCCTCTCTTCCCAATTCTTTTTAGAGGATTCTTCAAGCGGTCCGGGCTGTACAGTACATTTTTCTGTGTAAGCCCCCTGGGACATGCACTAATATTTAAGCCCTCTGCTTCTTTTGATTTTATTCTTATGACCCTATTGTCCCTGACATGTACCTCCAGAAGGCATCGTCCTCCACAGTCATAACTGCAGGTAGTAGTAATGATCTTTATTCTGTCTGTGGACCCGGGATCATTTTTCATTTTATTTTTCATTCAACAGCATGACTTTATTATCGTATATGCTATCATAAAAAATATTGCAGATGTATTTTTTTAAACAGGAGGGCATGATCATAGTTCAAAATATAAACAAAAGATTTATCCGGGCTGAACAATGCTGGCAGTAAAAAAATTAAAAGAAGGCAAGAAAAATATTAAATTGGTTGAAGTCGATAAGCCCGGGATCTCACCTGATGAGGTATTGATGAAAGTATGGGCAGTAGGGGTCTGCGGCAGCGATCTGTTGATAGAGGATGATAAACATTTTTACAGGGCTCCAGTGACTATAGGCCATGAATTTTCCGGTGTGGCATGGAAAGTCGGTAGGGATGTAAAAAAAATAAAGGAAGGCGATCATATAGTTGGGGACATAGAGACACCCAGCGGCTGGTTGGGAGTTACCAGGGATGGAGCATATGCACCATTTATGTCAATACCTGAAAATATATGCTATAAGGTGCCCGAAGACTTTGATCTCGACCATGCAGTATTGACTGAGCTTATAGTAGCCACTATCCACAGCATGCAGGAAAGATCCACTGTAAAAGCTGGAGATTTTGTAGTTATTGTCGGTCCGGGGCCAATGGGACTTATTGGAGTGCAGTTTGCTAAATTATGTGGAGCTTCAAAAGTTGCATTAATAGGATTAAAAAAAGATAAAAAAAGGTTGGAAACCGGAATAAAGATCGGTGCAGACTATATATTATATTCAGATGAACATCCTGAACAGAAAGTTATGGAGCTGACCGGCGGTGCGGGTGCGGATTTTGTCCTGGAATGTGCAGGCCCGAAGATAGGGAATAATATTGTAGGTGTCCAGCATGCAATAGATTGTGCAAAAAAGGCAAATGAAGGACCTGGAGGAAAAGGGACGATCGCCCTTATAAGCCTGTGGGGGAGAACCAGTAAGTATCGAGCTGGATAAAATATCTTTAAATCAGCTTGATATCCATGGAAGCTGGAGCTGGAACGGGTCCGGGACCTGGGAAAAGGCTGTTGAAATGGTCATAAACAATAAATTTGATTTTGATCCACTGATAACCGGAAGATACCGGCTGGAAAAATGGGAGGAAGCCTTTACGAACCTGAGGGAAGGAAAAGACATTAAAGCCCTTATATATCCTAATGGTACAAACTGGTTATAATATATTTTAGCCTAATAAAAAAAGTTTTATTGATTAGAGTAGATTCGTTTCTATTTATATTATTAATCAAACAGGGAGATAGAGATGAAAATGAGACTGATGGCAGATGCTGTCGTATTTGATACATATGCAGAAAGGTATGTACCTTCCGGGTACCACGGGCCTTTTGGCCTGGAAGAAAGCTTTGAAGCCATGTCAAAGATAGATGGTCTTCATGGAATGGGATTAACATGGCCCACAGACCCACTTCCCTCTGATCCTGGCAAATTGGTTAAGATATTTGAAAATCACGGCCTAAAACCGGGAGACTGCACTGTCATAAATTATGATGACAAAAAGTGGAAACATGGCGCACTGGTAACAACCGAGGAAAATATCAGGCAGGATAATATTAAACTATGTAAAGAGGCAGTAGATTTTGCAGCTGAGATACCAGGGACCAAGGTAATGGTCTGGCCGGCCCATGATGGTTACGATTATCCATTCCAGACTGATTATTCGGTCGCCTGGAAAAATATGGTAGAAGGTTTCCAGGATATCTGCTCGCATAATACTGATGTCACAATATGTATAGAGTATAAAGCAAAGGATCCCCGCCAGAGGTTCTATATAGGAAATATCGGTAAGATGGTGGCGCTCTTTAATGATGTTGGCATGGATAACCTGAAGGGAGTAATTGATACAGGACATGCACTGCAGTGCCAGGAAGGTCTGGGTGAAGATGTAATATTTCTGACCGAACGCGATAAACTTGGCATCGTCCACCTAAACGATAATTACAGGGACGCAGACCCGGACCTTATCTTCGGGACAATTGCTTTCTGGGATAATCTGGAATTTTTCTATTACCTGCTCCAGACAGATTATGAGGGTACTATTGAGATCGACTACCAGAACCCCAGGGAAGACAGGGTAAAATCTTTAAAACTTGCCGTGGGGAATATATATATGTATAAAGATCTTGCTGAAAAACTTCTGGAACATAAAAAAGAAATAGATGAAAATTCCCTGAACTACCGTTTTGTAGATAATATGGAATTAATTAAAAGGGTACTATTTAAATAGGAATAAAAAACTTATAAATCTAAGAAATAAATAATGCCTGATTTCGAATTTACATATAAACTGGACCCTGAAGGCCCAAAAGGTATATCAGTTGACAGCTGGCTGGATAAAAGCAAGCTTGGCCTTGTACTAGTAGATTTTCAGAATTATTGGCTTGACAAAAATTATGGGTCTGAATCTGAAATCGTCTGGAAAGAAGGAAGTACAAGGGGATATGTCTTTGAACGATATACAAAAATAGTCCTACCTAATGTTTTAAGACTTATAAAAAAATTCAGGGAATCAGATCTGAGGATCATATATCTGAGGAATGCTTCTAAAAGTGAAAAGCTTAATGATGTTAAGGGCGTATTAAAGAAAATATTTGCTTATGAGTTAAAGGATAAGGACAATAAACCTTATTATTTATACGATGATGAATATGCCAGCCAGATCATCAGGGATCTGGAGCCGGAAGATGAGGATATAATAATCAGCAAAACTTCCATGGGTGCTTTTGGTTCCTCAGATATTGATAATATTTTAAGAAGTAATGGAATCTCAAATCTTGTGTTCTCAGGCGGGTATACTGATGCCTGTATTGACTCGACAGTTAGAGAGGCTGTTGACAGGGGGTATTTATGTATAGTTGCTGAAGATGCATGTCTTAGCAATATTGAAGAAGACCATAATGCTGTTTTGAGGATATTAGATAAATATCTTACATGGGTTACCATGACGGGAAATGTACTGGCTAATCTATAGAAGTTTTTTAGATCTTATTTATTTTATCGACTCTTCTACGATGTCTTTCTTCCCGGCTGAATCCTGTTCCCAGCCAGATATTTATTATCTTTTTAGCTAAAACAGGTTTTATGTAATTTTGTCCCAGGCAGAGAATATTTGTATTATTATGCTCCCTGGACATTCGCGCAACTATTGTATTTGTCGGATTTACTGCCCTGATATTCTTAATTTTATTTGCAGTGATACAGACCCCTACTCCACTGTCACAGACTATGATCCCTCTTCTTCCGGTCTCCGATACTTTTCTTGCAACTCTGGCAGCATAATCAGGGTAGTCATCTCCAGGTTCATATTTTTCATTTCCCATATCCACCGGGGTGTAACCTGTTTTCGTTAAATATATTCTAATATATTCTTTTAATCTAAAACCTGCATGGTCAGAACCAATATAGATAATATTTTCTTCTCCGGGAGGTTTGTTTTTAGAATCATTTGCTTCCGTCATAGTTTAAGATAAGGTCATTATTCTTTTTGCCAGGGCCATCTTCCATTCATCTCGACTTCAAGGGAGAAGCTGAGGAATGTACGCACCAAAACAATAATTGCCAGCAGCCCGACACTTTGCAGTGTCAACTGTAAAGCAAGGGATCTAATAATATCTGCGGCAATAAGTAGCTCCAGTCCAAGCAAAATACAACGTCCGACCATAACCCGGAAAGATTGGTATACATTATCTTTTTTTGATTTTTTTATCAGTTTGATAAATGCGAACACCACTGAAAAAAGTATTCCAAATACTATTATCGCCGCACTTGCAAATTCCAGTGCCAGTGTCAGGTATTCAAATATCATTCTACTTATAGCCATATCAAATCATGTTAAATGCCAAATAATAACTGTCTTATATAGATTTTCTCATAATAAATGTATAAGTCCAATAGAATTAACCGGAACATTCTTTTAGCTCAAAGCTTAATAAACTGGTGCACTGCTTTAATTTATCATCCAGTTCCTGCCTCGAATTTCCACCAAGATTAATAATACTATAGCGGTAACTCTGCATATCCTGGAGCTCATCCGAGAGGAGGGCGCCTTCTTTTCCATATATCTCGATCCTGGCTTCTGGGAAAATATTCTGGACTTTTAATATTTCATCTTCACCGGGTAATTTTACAATCCTTTTATCTTCAAAAGATCTCAAGACGAAACTGGCAGCATATTTAAATTTCCTGGAGTTCATGGCAGGGAAACGGGTCCTTGCCCAGGCAGAGGTCTATTTGTATCTTATAAGTATTTATTCCTTCTACTTTTTCCATCAGGTCCGCAAACTGGCTTGCCATGCGGGGATTAACCTCGATTATCTTTACCGAGTCTTTCTCCTGGTCATAGAAAAACTCAATATTGAAGACACCATTATCAAATCCGATGGAGGACATAAAAGACCTGGCAATTCCGGCCATCCTTTCCTGTATTCTGTTGGGAAGGGAAGAAGGATACTCAAATCTTTTAAAACTAATAGTGCCCGGATACATTATAGAGTCAGTGATCCCCAATGGTCTCAATTTTCCCATTATATGCATATCCCTCAAGAGTCACCTGGTGTCCGGTCATCACTTTTTCTGCTATCAGGTATTCTGCATTTATCTTAAAATCAGAGTATTTTTTTAAGAGTATATTTAAAGGTTTGGGAAATTTGCCTTTATGCTTCCTGTATGATCCCATAAAATCATTATACTGCTGCCTGTCATCTATCCTGGCGGCAAAAATAGAGAAAAAGGATTTAACCGGTTTAATAAAGACCGGAAAATAGGGCGGCCCATCGTATTTTCTATCCGAGGGATCGATTAAAAAAAATCCTGGAACTGCATCAGGGACCACCTTTTCCTGATAGATCCTGCTGTAGTATTTATGCTGGCAAATAAGATTTGGAAGTATCCCCGGTCCGGGGATCTTTAGTTTTTCAGAAAGAATACTTGATACTATCGAAGCGGGATAATCATGGGTGCCGATGATCCCGTCAATTGGAATGTCCTTAAAATCATCCAGGAATTTTTCTATAAATATACCAGGGTCAAATGCTGACAGGTCCTCACGGGGATTTATACCATAGAATATATAATTATGCCCATATTGATCTTCCTCTGCTTAACCTGTCAATTTCCCTCCGGTCCCTTATGGTCGGGCATACGATCACTATATTTTTCATATTCCTGTCCATTATCAGCCCGGTATTCCTGATCCTTCTAAATAATTGATAAAAAGTTCATAGAAATAATAATATTTAATATTATCATAGATATTGTAGTGTTTTCATACATGTATTTTGAGACAGCAGCTTTTAATCAGGAATACTGCTGCCCGGAGGGCGGTATTTAGCAATACTTTGCTTTTGTAAAACAATTTGTATTTTATATAATAATATTATGGAGAAAAAAGGAATTTGTGGAATATGCAGTGCCGGGTGTTGGATAATAGCCGACTATGATGATAATGGCAGGATAACCAGGGATCCGTCCTGATAAAGGATCGGAGATGGGTATTATCTGCAGGCTCGGGGAACATGCCCCGGAGATCATCTATTCAAAGGACAGGCTTCTTTATCCTATGAAGAGGAAAGGTAAAAAAGGAAGCCTTGACTTTGAACGCATATCCTGGGACCAGGCATATGAGACAATCACAGAAAAACTAATTTCTATAAAGAAGCAATACGGTCCGGAAGCAAATGCTATCTATACCGGGGTAGGAAGTTTTGAGCTTTCTTTTTGCGATATATATCAGCCAAAAGGCGTGGCGGTCTCTTCGGCAAGCAGTGTGCTTTTTCCTTTTGGTTCACCCAATACTATGGGTGTCGGTGCATTATGCTATGTAGCCTTTGGGATGATAGCTCCCCATGTGACCATGGGCAGGATGTTTATGAACAGTTTCTCAGATATAGAAAACTCCGAACTTATTGTAGTGTGGGGCACAAATCCCGCAACTGACCTTCCTCCAATAGATATGAAAAGAATACTAAAGGCCCAAAAACAGGGCGCTGAAGTAGTAGTCATAGATCCCAGAAAAACTGCCACAGCAAAAATGACAGATGGGCAGTGGGTGCCTATCCGCCCGGGCACAGACGGGGCCCTGGCGCTTGGCATGATAAATGTCCTCATAGAAGAAGAACTTTATGATGAAGATTTTGTTACAGACTGGACAATCGGGTTCGATGACCTGGCAAAATATGTGCAGCATTACAGGCCTGAGGTAGTGGAACATATAACGGGGATCCCAGGGGGGACGGTAGTCTCACTTGCAAGGAGGATCGCCCGGGCAAAAGGGGCCTCACAAATGATGTATACCGGTATGGAATACGGTAATAGCGGAGTACAAAATATCAGGGCCACACTAATACTATGGGCCCTTGCAGGTCAGCTGGATGTCCCGGGAGGATTATGTTTTTCCATGGATAAAAATAAATTCCCCATCAACAGGGAAGACCTGGTTGAGAATCCTGATACCGGGCCAAGGCTGGGAAAAGATAGATTTCCGGTTTATATAAAATACAGGGATGAAGCACATGCCATAGCTCTCCCAAAATCAGTGCTGGAAGGGGATCCATATAAGATCCGTTCATTGATAATACTGGGCAGTTCGATCACTACTTCCTGGCCCGATCCGGATATCTGGAAGAAGACCTTAAGTGAGTTGGATTTTCTTGTCACTATAGACAGGCAACTGACTTCAGATTCAGCCTATGCTGACATAGTGCTTCCGGCATCAACATATTTTGAAAATACTTCCTATATGACATATGGATCGGTATTTAAGATAAGGGAGAGGATGATAGAGCCTCTGGGTGAGGCAAGGAGCGATGTTTTTATACTTTCTGAACTTGCAAAAAGGCTCGGCTACGGGCATCTTTATCCTCAAAATGAGGAGGAGTTATTAAAGCATGCGCTTAAGGGTTCGGGCTTTTCACTTGATGATGTAAAAAAATCTGGCGGAATGGTATCAATAGATACTGAGATGATGCAATATAAAAAGTGGGAAAAGGGAAAGCTCAGGGAAGATGGCAAGCCCGGGTTTGAAACTCCTACAGGAAAATTTGAGATAGCATCGACTATCCTTGAAGAATTCGGGTATGAACCGCTTCCTAAGTATACCGAGCCAAAGGAAGGTCCTCTGACCCAACCGGGACTATTAAAAAAATATCCCCTTGTCTTTAATTCCGGAGCAAGGGTAAGGACCAGTTTCCATACCCAGCATCATGGTATAAAGGGACTTTATAAAGACAGGCCGGAACCTACAGTTATGATAAATAGCACAGATGCAGCAGAGAGAGAAATTACAAATGGTGACAGGGTGATGATAAAGACACCCAGGGGAAGCGTGATCCAGAGGGCAATAGTAACCGGAGATATCAAGCAGGGATGTATTGATGCAAATCATGCATGCGGAAGCCCGATAGGACCTGAGGCCTGGAAGAGATCAAACATTAATGACCTTACAGATCTTGATAATCATGATCCTATTTCAGGCTTTCCGGTTTATAAGGCCCTTCTTTGCGAAATAGTCAAAGTTAAAGACGACGGGGCTCCCCTGATAATCGATTCAGGAGAGATAAGACCGGGTGAGATCGAAATCGCTGAGATCAAGAAATCAGAAAAAATTATTTATTTAGATAATAATGCAACCACAAAAATTGCAAGAGAAGTCAAGGATCAGATGATAGACCTCATGGATGTTTATGGTAATCCTTCAAGCATCCATGGTGAGGGGAAACATGCAAACAGGATAGTGGAGCAAGCGCGCCGAAAAATCGCACAACAGCTAAATTGTACATCAAAGAGGGTCATCTTTACCGGTTCCGGTACAGAATCAGATAATATAGCTGTAAAAGGTGTGGCTCTTGCGAATAGGGGTAAAAAGAATCACATCATCACTTCTTCTATTGAGCATCCCGCGGTCCTTAATAGCTGCAAATGGCTCCAGACTCAAGGATTTAGGGTAAGTTATCTTCAGGTTGATAAAACAGGGATAGTGGATCCGGCGGATCTTAAAAAAACTATAACTGACCGGACCTGCCTGGTATCCATAATGCTTGCAAATAATGTCACAGGGTCGATACAACCGGTCAGGGAATTAGCTGAAATCGCCAGGAAACGGGGGATTATCTTCCACACTGATGCTGTACAGGCAATGGGGAAGATCCCTATAGATATTGAAGAATTAGGAGTGGACCTCCTTACAATTTCCGGGCATAAACTGTATGGCCCCAAAGGGGTCGGTGTATTATATATAAAAAAAGGTATTGATATTGAATATCTTATCCATGGGGGAGGCCAGGAATACGGGATACGCTCTGCAACAGAAAATGTGATGGGGGTCGCCGGACTTGGAAAAGCAATGGAAATGGTACCCAGGTATCTTAAAAATATTGATAGTATAACACAGCTACGCGACAGGCTTGAATCAGGAATAAAAGAGATTGCAAAGGATTATATATTTAATGGTAGTATCAATAACAGATTGCCAAATACATTAAATATTACTATCCCCGGAGTCAGGGGAGAGTCAATAGTCCTTGAAGCTGCTAAAAGAGGATTATGTTTTTCTTCCGGGTCTGCCTGTCATTCCGGCTCTTCGGCTCCTTCTTATGTCCTTATGGCTATGGGACTTACCGAAGAAGAGGCCCACTGTTCCCTCAGGTTTTCCCTGGGGTATGAGACAAGTGAAGAAGAGATACTTAAATCCCTTGATATAATAGGGGAGATAATAAACAGTTCTAAAAATATAATACGGTTTGTTCCGTGTAAATAGGACAAAGTTATGACAGAACAAAATTACCGCCTGCTTCAAGAGGGTGAGAATATCAAGTTTAAAACACATCAGGAATTTGCAAACGATGTCTTGATCGGTCTTTTGCAATCCCTGAAATGGCTACCGTCTAAATATATTTATGACACCCGGGGAAGCAGGTTATTTAAAGAAATAATGGAACTGCCGGAATATTATCTGACCCGTGCGGAAATAGAAATACTTAAAAGCAAAAAAAAGCAGATAGCGAAAGAGATCGGGGATAAGGAATTTAACCTTATAGAACTTGGTTGTGGAGATGGTAAAAAAACTAAAATACTGCTTGGACAGTTTCTCAAAAATAACCAGCGGTTACACTTTTTTCCTATTGATATCTCAGAAGATTCAATAGCTGAATTTATAGATAGCCTGAGAGGCCAATATCCGGATTTAAGGTCCGAAGGTCTGGTCTCAGATTATTTTGAAGGACTTTATTGGCTTTCGGAGCAAAACCACAGGAAAAATGTTGTTCTTTTCCTGGGATCAAATATTGGAAATTTTACTCCACTAAAAGCAGGAGTGTTTCTTTCGAGTCTCTGGAAAGCATTAAATAATGATGATCTTGTCTTGATTGGTTTTGATCTAAGAAAAAATACCGATATGATGGTCAGGGCATATAATGATAAAAAAGGGGTCACAGCCGCCTTTAATAAAAATCTTTTGACGAGAATAAATAGGGAGCTTAAGGGTAATTTTGATCTGGACCAATTTGAGTTCTATGCTACATATGATGTTGTCGAGGGTGCCATACAGAGTTACCTGATAAGTAAAATAAAACAAGAAGTTTTTATCGGGGAACTGAAGTGGCTTTTTTCATTAAAAGAAAAGGAACCTATACACACTGAGTCATCCTATAAGTATCTAACCAGTGACATAGAAGACATGGCACGTAAAAATAACTTTGAGATTGTTGATAATTATTTTGATTCAAACAAATATTTTGTAGATAGTCTATGGAAAGTAGTTAAATAAGGATGAACCGCATGAATATTTATAATTTCTACATTGAGGGTGGTCTCTATGGATAAACAATTTGATGTGATAGTAATAGGTTCCGGGGCATCAGGGTCCAATGTGGCTTACTTGTGCAGATCAGCAGGAATGGAAGTTGCAGTTATCGACCGCGCTCCTTTTGGAGGAACTTGCGCCCTTAGAGGATGCAATCCTAAAAAAGTCCTTCATGGTGCAGCCGATATAGAAGAACTTGTGGATAATATGGGCAGGGTACTGAAGGGATCCATAATTATGGACTGGCAAGAGCTCATAGATTTTAAAAAGACATTTATTGAGAAAGTACCCGGGCAGAGGGAAAAAAGTTTTAAGGATAATGGCATAGCAGTATTAAAAGGGGTAGCAAATTTCACTGGAAGAAACACTCTTTCAGTAAATGATGAAAAGCTATCTGCAAGATTTATAGTAATAGCAACAGGATCAATACCGGGGGAGTTGAACTTCCCGGGAGCAGAACTTCTTACCACCAGTGATATTTTCATGGAAAATACCAGGCTTCCCGGTGATATCATATTTGTTGGAGGAGGTTATATGTCTTTTGAGTTTGCGCATATTTCTGCAAAAGCCGGGGCAAAAGTAAAGATCATCCACAGAAGCAGCAGACCACTAAAACATTTTGATAGTGATATGGTAGACATGATCCTGGAGGCTACTGAAAGAGCCGGGATCGAATTTATACCGAATATTGAGCCCCACAGTATTAAACAAAAAGGTAAAAAGCTGATTATCGATTATGGAAAAGGAAGCTTCACCTGTGAAATGGCTGTCCATGGTGCAGGAAGGGTTCCTGATACCAGAATGCTGGATCTTGAAAAGGGAGATATTGACCAGGATAACGGCGTATTGGTAAATGAATATCTACAGAGTGTGTCCAACCCTGCTGTATACGCAGTTGGGGATGCGGCTTCTATTGGTCAACCGCTTACACCAGTGGTAAGCATGCAGGGAAAAATCGCAGCTTTTAATATAATAAATGGAAATAAAAAAAGTCTTGATTATTCACTTGTTCCTAATGTAGTGTTTACAATTCCTCCTATGGGAACAGTAGGTCTTACTGAGGAACAGGCCCTGGAAAAAGGTTTGGATTATCATATTAAAATGGCTGATACTACCAACTGGTTTAATTCAAGAAGATTGGGTTTTAAAAAAACCGGGTACAAACTTATTATTGATAAGAAAACTGACAGGATAATAGGTGCCCATATGCTCGCTCCCGGAGTAGAGGAAATAATAAATTTCTTTATGCTTGCCATGAAAACCGGAATAAAGACCAGTGAAATAAAGGATATGATATTCTCATATCCAAGCAGTACATATGATATAAAATCTATGGTCTAAGTCATGATCTCTGATCTATACTTACCTCACAGGCTTTTTCAATCCGGATATGACAAATATTTGATGAAGATATGTTTTCAGGACACTTCCTGCCAATTACTATATTATTGATTATATATATTATATATAAGACAAAAAAATTTAAAAAGTATCTTCACCTGATCAAAATATTAAAATATAATATAGTAATCAAAAGTTAGAAGGAGCAATATATGTCTGAAGGAAAATATGTCATAGGTCTTGATTTTGGAACTGATTCAGTCCGTTCTATTATTGTCGATGTAGAAAACGGCGGGGAAGTCGCTACCCAT
>PVMK01128456.1_pt1 | contig 19576 bp, 23 predicted proteins | sample 1853481 | NCBI WGS metagenome assembly PVMK01 (sample SAMN08533507, study PRJNA380276) | Marine sediment metagenome, whole genome shotgun sequencing project. | reverse complement strand
CATGATGGGCACGATCGACACCAGCGACCCGAACGCGACCGCATCGGTCGAGGTGTTTGGGCTCGAGCCCGGTAGCGGCTACCTCGTCGAGCTCGAAGCCACCTCGGAAGACGGGAAGACGACCTGTCGCGGCTCGGCGGAGTTCGATGTGACGGTCGGCGTCGCCACCGAGGTTCATGTCCTCCTGCGATGCTCCCCCGGACAGCGTTTCGGCGCTGTTCGCGTGAATGGTTGGTTCAACATCTGCGCCGAGCTGGTCAAGGGCGTGGTCGCTCCGCTCCAAACCTCGATCGGAAACGCGATCATCGTGAGCTCGAAGGCGGAGGACGAGGAAGGTGACGACGTCGAGTACCTGTGGAGCGCCACGAACGGGAGCTTCCACGACCCCTCTGCGGCGACGACCTTCTATACCTGTGAGGAAACCGGCATCCATGCGATCATGATCGAGGTGTCCGACGACGACTCCGAGTACTGCATCGATAGCTGGAGCCTCGAGGTCGAATGCGTCGACGAGAACGGGGCCGGCGGTAGTGGCGGTAGCGGCACGGGCGGTGTCGGTGGTGGCACAGGCGGTGTCGGCGGCACAGGTGGTGTCGGCGGCTCAGGTGGTGCCGGTGGCACGGGCGGTGGCTCGGGCACCGGTGGCACCGGCAATGGATCGGGTACCGGTGGCACGGGCGGTGGCTCGGGCACGGGTGGCACCGGCAATGGATCGGGTACCGGTGGTACCGGCAATGGATCGGGTACCGGCGGCACCGACGGCAACCCCGAGTGTTTAGTCTCGTTGTCCGTCAACTAGATGGCCCGCGGCCTCAGTTTGCCGTCTAGCCCCACCATAGAGCTCACCCAGGTCACCAAGGCCTTCGGGACCACCGAAGCGCTCCGGGGGGTCGACCTTCGCGTGGTACCGGGCCAGACGACGGTTTTGATCGGGCCGAGCGGTTGCGGCAAATCGACTCTGTTGCGCTTGGTGGTCGGACTGGTCGGGCTTGATGCTGGAAGAGTCTGCTTCGAGGGCAGCGACATCACTCCCGACAATATCCGCGCGCTGCGCCGACGAATGGGGTACGTGATTCAAGAGGGCGGCCTGTTCCCACACCTAACCGCAGAGCAGAACGTCGTACTCATGGCCCGGCAGCTCGGTTGGCCTGAGCGCAAATGGCGGAACCGACTCAGAGAGCTCGCCGAGCTGACGCGGCTTCCGATAGACGCGTTGGGCCGGTATCCCGTGGAGCTCTCCGGGGGGCAGAGGCAGCGCGTGAGTTTGATGCGAGCGCTCATGCTCGACCCCCACGTTCTTCTCATGGATGAGCCGCTTGGCGCGCTCGATCCCATGATCCGCTCCGAGCTCCAGGTGGAGCTCCGCGAGATTTTTCGGCGACTCGGGAAAACGGTCCTGCTCGTAACCCACGACCTCGACGAAGCGGGGTACTTTGGGGACGTCATCGTCTTGCTTCGCGAAGGTCAAATCGAACAACGGGGAACGCTCGAAGAGCTCGTGAACAACCCCCGAAGCGAGTTCGTACGCGCCTTCGTCAACGCCCAACGCACCACGCTCGAGCCACTGCGAGAAGAGTCTCGGTCATGATCTGCATCGCCCGCTACTCCGTTGCTGTGGTGCTGCTCTCGCTGTTGGCCGGGAGCGCACTCGGGCAAGAACCGCGGGTCAGGGTCGGTTCGAAGAAGTTCACGGAGTCGGTGATCCTCGGTGAGCTCCTGACCCAACTGGCAGCCTCCACCGGGGCTGACGTGGAGCATCGTTCGGAGCTCGGAGGAACACGCATACTGTGGAGCGCCCTGAAAAACGGTGAAATCGACCTCTACCCTGAATACACGGGAACCCTCTCGAAGGAGATCCTGGCGGGCAGCGAAGCCTCGACAATCGACGAAATACGAGCCGCTCTGGTCGCAGAAGAGGTCGTCGTGAGCGAGCCGCTCGGCTTCAACAACACGTACGTCCTCGGAATGAAAGAAGACCTAGCCGAGCAACGCGGGATTCGGGCGATCTCCGACCTCGCGCGACACCCCAACCTCCGCTTTGGGTTCTCTAACGAGTTCATGGATCGCGAGGATGGTTGGCCTGGTTTGCGCCGCGCCTACGCGCTGCCGCAGGGTCGTGTCCGTGGCATGGACCACGACCTGGCATACCGAGGACTGGCCGCGGGATCGATCGACCTCATCGATCTCTACTCGACGGATGCCGAGATCGAATACTACGGGCTGCGCGCACTCGAAGACGACCGAGCGCACTTCCCGCGGTACGACGCGGTGATCGTGTATCGGAACGATCTCGAACGGCGGGCCCCCAAAGTGGTAGCCACATTCTCGATACTCGAGGACGCGGTCACGGCGGTCGACATGATCGGGATGAACACAAAGGCAAAGATCGAGAGCGTCTCAGAGCCACGGATCGCGGCCGAGTTTCTCGAGCAACGCTTGGGGCTGCAAACCGATCTGCGCGATGTCAGCGCATGGGAGAGATTTTGGGCAAACACGGTGGAGCACCTGTTTCTCGTCTCCGTGTCACTCTCCGGAGCAATCGCGGTTTCGATTCCGCTCGGGATCGTCGCGGCGCGCTTTAGCAGAGTCGGTCAGGTGATCTTGGGTGCGGTCGGGATCGTTCAAACAATCCCGGCCCTAGCCCTTCTAGTCTTCATGATTCCGCTGCTCGGCATCGGGGCTGCACCGGCCATCGCCGCGTTGTTCCTCTATAGTCTTCTCCCGATCGTCAGAAACACGTACGCGGGCCTCCACGACATTCCACGCCCGATCGTAGAATCGGCGATCGCGCTGGGGCTATCACCATGGCAGAGGTTACGGCTCGTAGAGCTCCCACTCGCGGCACGATCGATCCTGGCGGGAATCAAGACGTCCGCCGTGATCAACGTGGGCACCGCCACTCTTGGCGCCCTGATCGGCACGGGGGGCTACGGCCAGCCGATTTTGACCGGCATCCGACTCGATGACGTCGGACTCATCATGCAAGGGGCCGTCCCGGCCGCAGGCTTGGCCCTACTGTGCCAATCCGTATTCGAGCTCGCTGAGAGGAGACTGGTGTCGAAGGGGCTACGAATCAAGGCCTGTTGATACGACGGCGGCTAGACGGCTTGCGGCCTTAAACGACGGCCTGCGGCCCTAGTTGGTCCCGCCCCACCACCCCCACGCTATCACCTAACTTCGACGAATCGAGTCACGGGCTCGGGGTCTTTGCCACAACTGGCCGGACGCGAAACACCGGTATGCTCGAGACGAACGCGCACCTTCTCGATGACTTGCGAGACGCGGAACTCCACGTCCCATGTGTCGGCAAGCGAGGCGCTGGTCGAGACCCACGCGACCCCATCGTCTGACAGTTCGCGTATACGGTTTCGCAGAAAGATCTCGGCGGCCTGGGTCGGTCGGTCGAACGCGCACCGACCGCGGAAACGTGCCAACTCTCCAAGCGTTCCACTCGCTCGCGCAGCAACCCAAGCATCGGCATGCTCCGGGCGTAGCCTGCCGTACATCAGCCCTTCGGGAAGCCAGAGCGCGCAAGCAGCGAAGCGATGACCGCCGAGGTGGCTCGTTTGCCAGACGTCGAGCCCGCGGCCCTGGAGCGCTCTGAAGAACGCACTGCCGTGTTGTCCACAGCAGCGGTCTCGGCGGCCATGAGCGCACACCAGGCAGATTGGCTCGGCGGCAGGCGTCGAGTGCTCCAGCATGCCGTCGAGGCTCAAGTCCAGGAGGTCTTCATAGCGGTCGATCTCGACCTGGGAAATCGCTCCCCGATCGGATGACACCACGATGAACCACGGTTTTCGACCCCCGCGCCCCGGTCGGCGGATGAGCTGCAGCCGGGACCGGGGAGTATCGTCGAGCCATCGATTGAGCTGGGCACGCACTTCCTCCGGTAGTGCTTCGGTTTCGATCGCTTTAGGCGCCCAGGGATCGGTCACTTCGAGCAACAGCCAACGATCGACCGACTCGACTGCGGTGCCTGCGGGAGACTCTCCCGCTTCCTCCGACGCAATCGAGCAGTGGGACAGGTTCACCGCTGGTCCGCTCGGAGAGGAAGAGGTCTGGCCATCTCCTCTTCGGCCTGATCGATCGTTTGCTGTCTTCGCGCTGCGATCACCGACCGCCAAGCTTCGAATCGCGATTGCAGATCGGCCAGAAGCTCTTCAGCACGCGCGAGGTGGCGCTCGATGCGCGCCCGAAGCACCGGGTCCATCTCGTTGGCAAGCGACTCTTGGATCGACTCTCTCGCGAGGCGCATTCTCGCCACCGCGTCGGGGTAGTTCTCTCGCTTGGCAAAGTGACGCGCCTGTACCATCCAGACGCCCCAACGTTCTTCGTCAGTGTGGAGACTCATCGATCCTCCAATTTAGGGGGTTTGGCTCCCGGGTCCAGCCGAGCCGCCTCGTCGATGGTAGAGCCACCAGTCTTCGAAGTGGGCCACACGTTGGATCGACGGGTCCGCCGCAAAGAGGCTGTCGGGCGAGGACATCCGCCTAACGAGGAACCAATCGAAGAAGTTCCCATGCGGGTCGAGCTGGAAAAGCTGTGGGCTCCATTCCCATCGCACGGGCACCCGGGGTGGCACGACCGCGTTGGGGTCTTGGCGCGAACGATAGCGCAGCGGCGAATGCCCGAAATCGGCGAAGTGAAAGCTGAGCCAGCCCCCGCGCTCTGCCTGCACATAGGCGGGCAAATGAATGTAGGGACTATTCCTCGCCCGAGAGCCGTGGTGGTCGTAGACCAAATAAAGGAGCTTCGGGCTTGGCGGAAGCTCGCGGATGATCTCGCGAAAATGTGTCGTGGTCACACCAAACTCGCGGTGAGCCTCGGCGGTCGCTTCGCTGATCGGTGCAATGGCGATGGCGGTCCAAATGACGAATCCGAGATGGGCCCAGGTCTTTTGAGGAAGGTTCGGAAGGAGTGCAGGCAGCAAGAAGACAGCCACCGTGAGCTCGCGGGGGTAGACGTACCACCAGGGTCCGATCTCCATCGGCAGTGTCACGTAGAGAGCCAGCGAAATCACGATCACGGCAACGACGATTCCGTGGGCTGCCAAGACCCAACTGTTGTTGGGCCATCGCCGAAGACGAACGACGGCAATCGCGAAGAGCACGCCGGCCGTCAGCAGAAAGAAGAGCCCGGTACGTCGAAACGCCCTGGCGTCGTCATCACTGACGAAAACGTCGGAGAGGTACGCGCCGGCCTCGGAAAACCGCGACCAATCAGGCGGCCAAACCCAGTGGACATCCATCGAAATGGTGCCCGTTCGTGCGAACCACCAGACGAAGAACAGAGCCACGGCGAGGCCGTAGGGGATAAACAGGCCTTTGATGTTGTCGGCCCGGCCATGCATCACGAGGCCGATGATCGCCAAGGTCACCAGCGCGAACGGGAACCGAAACACGTGTGTGAAGAATAGGAACAACAAGCAGGCGATCAACCACCCCTGAAGCTTCGGCGTCGGTCGATCGACGAGACGCAACGCCAGGCCGATGCTCATGGCGAAGAGGCCGATCGCAGCCAAGAAGTTCACGAAACCCCAGTGCGATAGCACGCCCCATACCGGGACGAGCCCCCATAGACCGAGGAAGGGTGACTTGCGCATCCCCCAGCACAGCGTCATCAGCCCGATGGGCATCAGCGTGAGCAAAACAGCGGCAGCGAGCTTGGTCGCCGCGACCGGCGAAAGCACGAGCATGAAGAACGCAGACAAGCCGTAGAGGCTGATGTATGGGACCGCGAAGGGCTGAAACACGAACTGTTCTTGAAAATGCCAGCCCGAATCGGTGTAGTGGCGGAAAACCGAAGCCGACGCCGTATGAAACGGGAAGTCCGTCATCATCGGGTAGTCCGCCGCCCAAAAAGGCGCACCAACGAAATACACAATCGTCGCGGCCGCACAGACCCACGCCAGCCAAAGCAATGGCTGGGGGCCGGTGACGCGCGCCACCGGCTGTATTGCCCCCCCCGGCATCACGTCTAAAGTAACACGCGGTCGCGCTTATGCCTTGAGAGCTTCCGCGCCGCCGATGATTTCCATCAATTCCTTGGTGATGGCGGCCTGGCGTGCTCGGTTGTATTGCAAGGTCAACCGATCGATCATGTCGCTGGCGTTGTTGGTTGCGGCATCCATTGCCGTCATTCGGGCGCCGTGCTCGGATGCAACCGACTCGAGAAGTGCGCGGTAGATTTGAACCTCGACATGCATCGGGAGAAGACGATCGAGGAGCGCGACCTGGCTCGGCTCGTAGATGAAGTCGCCGAGTTGGTCGTCGGGCAGCTCCAATGGCTGGATGGGCAGGAACGGCTCGACCACCACTTGCTGATTGATGGCGCTCTTGAACTCGTTGTAGACGAGGTAACACGCGTCGAGATCGAGTGAAGTATAGTCGTCGACGATGTAGCGGCCGATCTCACCCGCCTTTTCGACGCTGAGGTCTTCGAAAACGCCCGAGAAAATCGTGGCGGATGTTCGCGTTGCGGCGCGTGAAGTAATCTCGGCCTTTGCGGCCGATGATACCAAAGCTGACGTTGCTGCCCTGCGCCTCGAGCTCTTTCCAGCGCTTGTACGCCGCCCTTGTTGATGTTCGAGTTGAACGCGCCGGCCAGACCACGGTCGCTCGTCAGAACGACCAACATCACGTTCTTAGGCTCGCGGCGAGCGAGCAGGGGGTGGACATCTTCATCTGCACCTACGCGCGCGGCCACTCCGCTCAAGACTTCATGCGTCTTGATGGCGTACGGACGAAGGCGCTCGATGTTCTCTTGCGCCTTACGCAACCGAGCGCCCGGCGACCAATTTCATGGCACGAGTGATCTTCTGCGTACTCTTGACGCTTCCGATGCGCTTTCGAATGTCCTTGAGGTTGGCCATCTGGCGTTAGTTGCCTTGCTTGGGCTCGAAGATCTCGCTGAAGGCCTTCAACGCGTCCTCGATTTGCTTCTCGAGGTCGTCGTCGATCTTGCCCTTCGACACGATGTCCGCGAGGATCGAAGAACGCTCGGCCTTGAACCAAGAGATGAGCTCCTGCTGGTAGCGCCCGATCGAGTCGGTCGGCAGGGGGTCTAGGTAGCCGTGGGTACCCGCGAAGATCGCGATGACCTGCTCCTCGACGGGCCAGGGCACGTACTGGCCCCTGCTTGAGCAACTCGACCAGACGCTCACCACGCGCAAGCTGCTGCTGGGTCACCTCATCGAGGTCCGACGCAAACTGCGAGAACGCGGCCATCTCGCGGAACTGCGCCAGGTCGAGACGAAGCGTTCCAGCAACCTGCTTCATCGCCTTGATCTGCGCGTTGCCGCCGACTCGCGAAACCGAAATGCCGACGTTGATCGCGGGGACGAACGCCCGAGTAGAACAAATCCGACTCGAGGAAGATCTGTCCGTCGGTAATCGAAATGACGTTGGTCGGAATGTATGCGGAAACGTCGCCGGCCTGCGTTTCGATGATGGGAAGCGCCGTGAGCGAGCCACCTGAATCGGGCAGCTTCTTGGCGACGAATCCGTCGCCCTTCTCTTTCGCGGCAGCCTCAGCTTCGTGGCGCGACTCCGGACCGGTGAAGACCTGAATGCCGAGTCGGCTCGGCTCCTGATCGGACTTCACCACGACCCACTCCTCGGCCATCTTGGCAGCACGCTCGAGGAGGCGACTGTGTAGGTAAAAAACGTCACCAGGATAGGCCTCGCGGCCGGGAGGACGACGAAGAAGCAGCGACAGTTGGCGGTAGGCAACGGCCTGCTTCGAAAGGTCGTCATAAACGAGAAGCGCGTGCTGCCCGCTGTCGCGGAAGTATTCACCCATCGTTACACCGGTGTACGGTGCAATGAACTGAAGCGGCGCGGGCTCGGAGGCACCCGCAAGAACGACGGTCGTGTATTCCATTGCGCCTTGGGACGCGAGCTTGTCGACGACCTGCGCGACCGTCGACTGCTTCTGGCCGATAGCCACGTATACACAGAAGACCCCTTTGCCCTTCTGGTTGATGATCGTGTCGAGCGCGACAGCGGTCTTACCCGGTCTGACGGTCGCCAATGATGAGCTCTCGTTGACCACGACCGATGGGAATCATCGAGTCGATCGCTTTGAGACCGGTCTGAAGCGGCTCGCTCACGGGTTGGCGAGCGACGATGCCCGGGGCCTTCACCTCGACGCGCCGCGTGAGCTTGCTCTCGATGGGCCCCTTGCCGTCAACGGGCTGCCCGAGCGCGTTCACCACGCGGCCGACGAGAGCCGGACCGACGGAGACCTCGACGATGCGGCCAGTGCGCTTGACCGTATCCCCCTCGCTGATGCCAACATCGGAGCCGAAAATCGCGCAGCCGACGTTGTCCTCCTCGAGGTTGAGCACCATCCCGTAGACGCCGCCGGGAAACTCCAGAAGCTCGCCCGCCATGGCGCTCTCGAGACCGTAAAGGCGGGCGATACCGTCACCGACCGCCAGTACGGTGCCCGTCTCGACCACGTCGACGGACTTTTCGTACGACGCGATCTGCTGCTTGATGATGTTGGAAATCTCTTCGGCGCGAAGCTGCATTTGGATGCTCCTGATTGGGCGGTTACGGCATCTCGCCGTTCGCAAGCAACGTTTCCCTCAACTCGCTCAACCCGTTGCTGATGCTCCCATCGAACACGCGGTCACCGATGCGTGTCACCACACCACCGATCAGTGAAGGATCTTGTTTCTTCACGAGCATGATCTGTCGGCCAGTTGCTCGTTGGAGTTTTTCTTGAAGCCGGCTGTAGTACGCCTCGGGAAGCGGCTTGGCGCTGATGACCTCGGCACGAACCCGACCCGTCTCGGCCTCGGAGAGCTCTTCGAAAGCGTCCAGGATATCTGGAAGGTACGGCAGCCGCCTGCGGTCGGAGAGAAGGCCGATGGTGTTGCGGACGAGCTTGGAGGTCCCGAGCTTGTCCATGATCGCGTCCATGGTCGCTCGAAGCGCGGGCTTTGGCACGACGGGATTGCGTACGATCTCTCGAAGCTCAGAGCTCTCCTTCCAAGCGTCCAACAGAGCCCCGACGTCACGCACGACTTGGTCGGTCTGATTCTGCTCGCGAGCAAGCTCCAAGAGAGCATTCGCGTAGCGACGTCCGAGCGCGCTCATGAGTCACGCTCCTGGACCACTTCGTCGATCTTGGCGAGATACGCCTCGGCAAGCCGCTCCTGATCGGCCTCCGTAGTGCGTTCACGCAAAATGTCTTGGGCGGCCATGACCGCAGCCGTGGCAGCCCGCTCGGTCAGCTCTTTGCGAAGCTGCTTCATCTGTTGCTCGATGAGAAAGCTGGTGTCCTTGCGCAGCCGCGCGGCCTTCTCCTCGGCCTGAGCCACGATCCTATCGCGCTCAGCTTCGCCCGCTTTGATCATGTCGGCCCGAATCTGCAGTATTTCTTGGTCGAGCTTCTCGAGGCGAGTGGCGGTCGCCATGTGCCGGGCCTCGGCATCTGCACGAAGGCGTTGCGCTTCGGCGAGCTCCTTTTCGACTTCGGCGCGTCGCGCAGCGAGGGCGGGGTTGCCCTTCTTCCGAATCACCCAGCCAAGGATCAAGAGCAGGACGCCGAAGTTGATGAGCGTCCCTAGAAAATCGGCGGTGAGAAGATCGGAGAACTGAAGGTCGCCATGAACATCGTGGCCCTCCATTTCTTCAGTGATCTCGTGCGCGAGAGGCTCCCCGGGTTCGCGTTCGGCGAATGCAACCGTCGGCGACACCAGCCAAAGCCCGACAACGAGCGCCAAAACCGCACGCATCATCGGACCTCCCGGCTGAGCATCTTGGAAGCGATTTGCTTGGCCAACAGAGCGGTGCCCTGGTCTATCTCGGTTCGAAGGCGAGCGGCCTCCGTCTCGAGCTTCGCGTCTGCCTCCGCAAGCTGTTTGTTGGTCTCCTCGCGAACGCGGTCGAGCACGGTGCGCTCGAGTCGCTTCCCTTCGGCACGAAGGCGGTCACGTTCCTCGCCGGCCTGAAGGCGAAGTCGACGCATCTCCTCGTCGAACTCCTCACTCTCGGCAGCCGCCTCGTCTTGAAGCCGGAGTGCTTCGATCTTCGCGCCCTCGATGGCGCTTTCGCGGGCCTCAAACAAGGCGATCATCGGCTGGAAGATCAGAGGGCGAAACAAGAAGAAAGCAACCGCAAAGGTCCCAAGCTGAATCCAGATCGTGCCATCGAGGTCGATGATTGACCCCTCTGACAGTAGGGCTGTGAAAAGCACGTTCATCGCCGAATCGCACGTCCGACAAGGAGAAACCCCTAGCGGCGCGCGTTCGTAGCACGGGGCCGAACCCAGTCAAGGACGGGGAAACAGGGCCCGAGGCTGCGCGCTCAGGTCGAGCCGCGCGGCACTTCGGTGAGGCGTGACCGAAGTGCATTGAGCGTTCGTCCGGCGGCTTTCTCATTCTCGCGACTGAAGATCGAGGATGGCAGCGGGATGTCGGGATCGACGCGGATCTTGAAGTCCACTCGAGTTCGGGTGCCACCATCGATGGGCGTGAGGTGCCACTGCGCACTGAATGCGTCGACATTGCCCTCCAGCAGCTTCGCTTCGACGACGCGCACGTCCTCCGACTCGGGATGCTCGGCAATATTGAGCTGGCCCCAGAGCGTGATCGCGCCCTTGGCTATGCTGACTTCGATGTAGATCTGCGCTCGCGTGCCACGCTGGGCGATCACCCTAGATTTGGTGAAATTTGGCATGAATTGCACGTAGTTCGCGTAATCGACGACGATCAGGAGGACCTCCTCGATCGGCTGGTCGAGCTCCACAACCGCCTGTCCCCAGGCGATGTTCGACCCCTGCTCAGCGATCTGTGCCGTGAGAACTGGGTTCGCTTCTGCTGCGCGGACGTCGCTTGCTGTGATGCTTGCGATCCATGCGATTGCCAAGGCTCCGATGAAGAATGTCTTTTTCATGACTGCTCTCTCTACCTCTACCAAGTCGTATGCCGAGAAGGATGGTGACGTTACGTCACCTAGGCAAGAGCCCGAAGTTACTAAAGTAGCACAATTAAGGACATTAACCTACATAGTGAGGTAGAAAAATGCGCCGAAGGCGGACTGCTTGCTAGATTGAACCGGGATGTTTCAAACGCGGCGGATCTATTTTTTCGTAGCGATTCTGATGGGAAGCGCGATCGCCAGCGGTGCGAATGCCCAAAGACCGAGGATCGTGGTGCTGAACTTCGAGGGAGCCGGAGGCTCGACTGCACGCGTGCAGGTGGTCCGGGCGCTGAAGGGCCGGGCCGACTTTGCTACGAAAAGCGACGCGGACCGGATTATCGAAGACCGCGGCTTGCGGATCGGCACTGTGGGGGGCCGGGCCGAGCTAAGCGATGCACTCGACGTCGACTACATCTTCTGGGGTCGCGTGAAGGGCAAAAGCAAGAGCGCGCGCAGCGAGATTCGGGTGGCCGGTCGATCAGGCCAGGCACTCACGGGATACGAGGCAGGAGCTCCGGGGACGAGCAAGGGGAATCAGCTGATTCAAGAAGCGGCTCGTACGGCCCTCGCCGAAGCGATCGAGCTCGCGCCCCCTGAGAGACGCAAACGCAAAGAGGCTGCGTCGGTCGGCGCAGTGGCTGGAGGTTCTGTGGTCGCCGGGACGGCAACTGCGACCGCCTCGACCGCTCCCGCACAATCGGAGTCCAAGCCGCGCAAGGAGAGCAAGGTCAACAAGGAAAAGAAGGGTGGCGGAGCGACGAAGCTCCCCGTCTTCGAGATCCTAGTTGGGGGTGGACCGCGGTTCCGGAACATCGACTTCAATGTTGGAGACGGTTCGGGTGGTACCGAGCCCAGGACCTTCACCTCAGGCGCCTATGCCGACGTGGGAGGCTACTTTCTCGTGCGTCCCCTCGGGAGGTCGGATAACCCCGCACTCCAAGGCATCGTCATTCAAGGCGACGGCGGCGTCGGCTTCGGACTGAAGGCGGGGCTCCAGGGCACGGGAAGCACGTCCAACATCAGTACCTGGAGAGCCCTCGGGCAGGTGGGTTACCTCTACCCGATCAAGGGAATGCAGGTGGGCGGGCTCCTCGGGGTCGGTGCGGACACCTTCGATATCGATCTGAACTCCGCTCTCCCATCGATCCAGTACATCTACTTCCGGGTCGGGGCCGCATTCGCGTACACGATCATCAAAGACCTCCTGAGTTTTCGAGTAGACGGAGGCTTCCGGAAGCCCTTCTCGCTCGGAGACCTCGAAGGGGCATTCGGCAACAACAGCTCAGCGATCGGCTGGGATGCGACCGCCATGGTCGGCGGGAAGCTCGACATCGGTTTCTCCTACGGGTTCCGGTTCATCTACGAGTCGTACAAGCTCGATTTCGCCGGTGCGAATACCAGTGTCCCGTCGATGGGCGGACCTGGTGGGAGCGGCACCGACAGGGCGATGACCTTTCAGTTCCTCGTCGGCTGGTCCCTGTAACCAGCGTCAGTGTCAGCGACAGCGTCAGCGCCAATGTCAGTGCTCGTGCTCGTGAGAGTATGAACTTCCCCCATGACGCACGATCCATCGAAGACCGCACCTTTGTCGATGAAGAGTGCTGGCGTGTGGATGTCCCCTCGCACGCGTGCCGCGGCGTGGATCTCGACGAGCTCCGATGCGTGGATCACGGCCTCCACCGTCCCGCCGCACACGATCAGCGTCGCAACCCGAACGGTGCCCTTCACCGTCGCGCCCTCACCGACCACCAGGAGCCCCTCACTGAGAACCTCTCCTTCGAAGTCGCCGTCGATCCGCACCCTTCCGTCGAAGAACAACTTGCCTTCGTACCGAGTGCCGGCGCCGAGAAGCGCATGGATGACGGTGTCTTCGGGGTGCATCTAGGCTCAGAGCGTAGAAAGCGCGGGCCGAGAGGTCAATCGTCCGGGCCGGGCGTCGTTGACCGCCCTTGGGGCCCGTGCTACGTCGCGCCCGCTTGTGGGCGGGATGACCCGCCAGCCGACACACTTTCAGAGAACCGGAAAGAACATGGCAGAGCTTCAGAACGGGCGAGTAACTCAAGTCATTGGTCCCGTCGTCGACGTTTCGTTCCCCCAGGGGAGCCTCCCGGCGATTCTTAGCGCGCTCAGGATCAGCAACCCCGCCATCGACGACAAAGAGTGGAACCTCACCCTCGAGGTCGCGCAGCACCTCGGTGAGAACACCGTGCGGGCAGTCGCGATGGACGCCACCGAGGGCTTGGTTCGTGGGATGGAGGTGAAGAACACCGACTCACCGATCATGATGCCGGTCGGCAACGAATGCCTCGGCCGCATCCTGAACGTCGTGGGCGCACCAGTGGACGAGCGGGGCCCAGTCAACGCGACCAAGTTCTCGCCGATCCACAGAGAGGCACCGGCTTTCGTCGACCAAAGTGTCGAAGTCGAGATTTTCGAGACAGGCATCAAGGTCGTCGACCTGCTCGCTCCCTACCGAAAGGGGGGCAAGATCGGCCTCTTCGGCGGCGCGGGCGTCGGTAAGACGGTTCTCATCATGGAGCTGATCAACAACGTTGCGAAGGCTCACGGTGGGGTGTCCTGCTTCGCCGGCGTCGGTGAGCGTACGCGTGAGGGTAACGACCTGCTTCTCGAGATGAGCGAGTCGAAGCTCGATACGGGCGAGACGGTTCTTTCGAAGACCGCGCTGGTATACGGCCAGATGAACGAGCCCCCAGGCGCGCGAGCTCGGGTCGCGCTGAGCGCCCTCACCGTGGCCGAGTACTTCCGAGACGACGAAGGCCAAGACGTCCTTTTCTTCATCGACAATATCTTCCGCTTCACGCAGGCGGGTTCCGAGGTGTCGGCCCTTCTTGGTCGCATGCCCTCGGCCGTCGGTTATCAGCCGACTCTCGCCACCGAGATGGGCGAGCTTCAGGAACGCATCACCTCGACCACCAAAGGCTCGATCACCTCGGTGCAAGCGATTTACGTTCCGGCCGATGACTTGACCGACCCCGCACCGGCCACGACCTTCGCCCACTTGGATGCGACGACCGTATTGTCGCGTTCGATCGCGGAGCTCGGAATCTACCCGGCCGTCGACCCGCTCGACTCAACCTCGACGATGCTCGACCCGAACGTTCTTGGCGAACGACACTACCGCATCGCGCGTGGGGTGCAGGAGACCTTGCAGAAGTACAAGGACCTCCAAGACATCATCGCAATTCTCGGTATGGACGAGCTCAGCGAGGACGACCGTGTGGTGGTCGACCGCGCTCGTAAGATTCAGCGTTTCCTTTCGCAGCCGTTCTTCGTGGCCGAGCAGTTCACCGGCCTCAAGGGCGCCTACGTGCCCCTCGAAGACAGCATTGCGGGCTTCGAGGAAATCCTCGACGGGAAGCTCGACGACGTGCCCGAGCAGGACTTCTACCTCAAGGGCAACATCGATGAGGTCAAGGGAGCGTTTGCGAAGCGCACTAAAGGCTGATTCATGGCGAACACCGAGCACCTGCAACTCGACGTCGTCACCCCGGGGGGCTCCGTGCTTTCGGTGAAGGTCGACTCGGTGCAAGCGCCGAGTGCCGAGGGTGAGTTTGGTGTGCTTCCGAACCACCTTCCCCTGCTGGCGGCTCTGAAATGTGGGCTGCTCGTTTGGGACGTCGAAGGCAAGCGCAATGTCGCCGCTATCGGCCCGGGCTTCGTGGAAGGCGGACCGGACAAGGTGCTCTTGCTGACGGACCTCTACGCGACGCCCGAAGAAATCAGGCCGGACGACGTGCGCCAAGAGCTGGCAAAAGCCGAAGAAGCGCTCAAGGGGTTTGGCGAGCTCTACGAGGGGCCCGAATACACCGAGCTTCAACGTGACGTCGATTGGGCAATAGCCCGCCTCGATGCGTACTCCGTCGCTCGCGCGGTCTAGTCTTCGGCGGACCAAATCTCGAGCGCCGTTTTCGCAGCGGCCTGCTCTGCGTCGATCTTGGAACGACCTTCGCCCAACGCCACCTGGCTGCCCCCGAGCTCGAGCGCGACTACGAATTCCCGCGCGTGGTCCGGGCCGTCGCTTCGAATCAAGTCGTAACTCGGTGTTCCCCCCAGTCGCGCCTGTGCCCATTCCTGCGCGCGGGACTTGAAATCGCGGTGCCCCGGCGCACTCGCATGAAGCCAGAGCTCGAAAATCCGGCGGGTCGCTTCGAACGCGGCACCGATTCCTCCGTCCCGGTACATGGCGCCGATGCACGCTTCGAGGGCGTTCGACAAAAGCCTTGGTTTTTCGCGACCCCCTGACTTTTCTTCGCCCTTCCCCAAGCGCATCGCAGGACCCAAGCGGACGCTGTCAGCGATCGTTGCAAGGCCCTTCTCGCTGACCAAATCCGCTCGCCGTTGCGTGAGCTCGCCTTCGTCCGCGTCCGGGAACTGTTCGCACAGCAGGGAGGCGACCACGAGCCCAACCACAGCATCACCAAGAAACTCGAGGCGCTCGTTGTCGGTGGGCGCGAGATCGGGTCGCTCGTTCTTGAAAGAACTGTGCGTTAGCGCATCGCGTAGCAAACCTTTGTTGGTGAACTCGTAGCCGAGCGCTTCACAAAGCTCTAACGCTGCCGGATCGAGGGTCGGGTCCTGATCGGCCATCTCCGAACGGTACCAGCTCGCGCGTCGCGAATCCATCGTCGGCTCCGCGTCGTGCTATACGGCTTTTGTGGAGTTTCCGCCCGAGGAGTTGGAGACCGCGAGACTTCGACTTCGACGACCCAGGGTCGAGGATGCAGAAGCCGCGTTCGATGCCTACGCCAGCGACGAAAGCATCACGCGCTATCTGACCTGGTCCGCGCACACGAGCGTGGCACAAACGAGCGAGTACTTTCAGCAAACCATCGACGCCTGGGACCTGCGAATGGGTCATCGGGTATGGCTCATCGAGCGCAAGGAAGATCACCTGCTGATCGGAACGATCGGCTGCACGGTGCACTTCCATCGTGTCGAGGTCGGCTTCGCGCTTGGCAGCCGTTTTTGGGGTCACGGGTACATGCCCGAAGCGCTTCAGCGGGTCTGTGAAGCAGCGTTCGAGGACACCCGAATCTCCCGGGTGCAGGCCTTATGCGACAAGGAAAATCGACGCTCTTCTCGCGTGATGGAGAAAGTCGGAATGGAGCTCGAGGGGACACTTAGAGGTTACGGCGACCACCCGAACCGCTCGGACGCCCCGCGTGACTGCCTGATGTACGCCACGATCCGCGGCGATTGAAACGGCGATCGAAGCCGCTACACTCGCCCGTCTCATGCGACTCTTGACCACCGTAAAGAACGAGGCCGAAGCCAAGACGCTCGGCGACGCGCTCTATGCAGACGGTGTACCCGCCACGATCAAAGAGATGCGCGATGGGGAATACGCAGTCTGGGTGCAGGACGAAGACCGCATGGAGCAGGCACGCGCATTCCTGAACAGCTTCGATCCCAATGCGACGCGCTTCGAAGAGATGGCGAAACAAGCCCGTGCACAACGGCGCCAAGAGGCTAAAGTCGATGAGAAGCTCAGAGCCCGAACCGACAAGATCCGAAAGCAGATCGACGCACGCCAGAACATGCGCATCGGCCCTGTAACGACGGTGCTCATGGTGACTGTCCGTGCTCGTATTCCTCTACACGGGGATGGGCGACAAGACACAGGCTGTTGCGCTCTTCACCTTTACGCCTTTGGAGATCGTGAAGGGGCGAATGTATCCCGGGGATGTGAGCGCGATATGGCACGGGCAACCCTGGCGCCTCGTCAGCCCGATGTTCCTGCACTTCGGGCTGTTGCACATCCTATTCAATCTCTGGTGGCTCAAAGACCTCGGCACCGCAATCGAGCGCGTGTTCTCGTCGCGCTACCTGCTGACGCTCGTCCTTTGCATCGCGGTGTTCTCACACATCCTCGAGTACGTGGTCTCGGGACCGACAATGTTCGGAGGCATGTCGGGCGTCGTCTACGGCCTCTTCGCGTTCATCTGGATCCGCGGCCGCCTAGACCCGAGCTTCCCGTACCACATCCCGCAACAGTTGGTGACGTTCATGCTGATCTGGTTAGGGCTCGGATTTCACGGGATGGGTCGGGCCCGATTGCGAACTGGGTGCACTCCGGGGGATTGATGGTAGGCACAGCTTGGGCCGTGATCTCGTCGGGATACCTGGGACGAAAGCTCCGACGCTAGAATGGCAACGAGCTGTGCTGAGGAGATCTTGACTGGGCCGGGGTCTTGGGGCGCGCCGCGAACTACGAGGGCTTCACCGGCCATGACGGGTAACGGGGCAGCCGAGTTTTGCAGCCGGTTAGAATCGTCTTTTACGCCGGGGCTACCGCTGGCTCCGCAACCGGTGTCCGGGGCCGCCCCAAAGGCAACCACGCCAAAAACGCAGGGAAAAGAACAGGCCGCACGGCCTACGCCGATGCGCTTGACCGCAATCGTTTGGGACATGTGCACCACAACCGGGATTGCTGCTCGGGCAGGAACAACCGGCCCTACTCACCGCTGCACAGCCCCGGCGCGTCAACCCTGAGTAAGCCCGGTTAGTCGAGGTCGAGCCTCACGAACAAAACGGCGACCCACGGAGGGGGGTGCTCCGAAGGCCGCCGTTCTTGTTTGCTGGTCGGGCTACGGCTGCACCTCAAACGCACCCACGTCGCATGACTCCACTATGGGCAGAATCTCTGGCATTCGTCCCGCCACTCAACCGCACCCACGTCGCAGCTTGCAGACGAACCTTCCCAGGTTCGAATTGAAGAAACCACCCTTTTAAACAACACCTGGTCCGGCTAGAACCACCTCCGCAGCCAGTCCTTTTCGAACAGAACCTTGGCTGCGTGCCACCGGCGCCCGACGTTGTGGAGCTTCACCTCGGGGAGCGGCTCGGCGTAGAAGTTGCCCCTGCCGAAACCGGCCTTGCCATCGCCCGCCTCGATGAAGCACTCGCCGTGGCCGTCAAAACGAGTCAGCTCGGCCTTCCCAGTGACGGAGCTCACGATGTTCTGGGCGACCACCTTGGCTTCGCCATGGGCAAAGACGCCCGCTTTGGGAAGCGGCTTGCCAAGGGCGAGCGGGATGCCAACCACATCACCTAGCGCGTACACCCCGGGATACTGCGTTTCCATCGTGTAACGGTCGACGGAGATCCAGCCGCTATCCCCCACCAGTCCAGCGTCGCGCACAACGCGAGGCGCGCGGTGCGGCGGCACGTATGCGAGCACGTCAAAGTCGGCTGGCGCACCGTCGGCGAAGCTCATCCGTCGATTGTCCGGGTCTACCTGAGTGACCTGGTGTTCCGGGTGAAAGCCGATTCCCTTGTCCTCCACCATCTGCCGAACAGCGGCGGATATCTCCTTACCGGCCACGCCCATCGGACCGGGCTCGGCAGCATACAAATCGATCTGGACCTGCTCACGGATCTTCTGTTTCCGGCAGTACGATTCGAGGAGCATGGCTGCTTCGTAAGGAGCTGCGGGGCACTTGTAGGCAGGTGCCGCCGTCAGTACGGCCAGCTTGCCCGAACGGAATCGAGCGAGCGCATCGCGAAGTGTTTCGGCTCCCTCGAGTGTGTAGAAATTGTGCCCGGTTTCTGCAAGACCAGGGATCATTTCGGGGGCGAGCTCCGCGCCAAGTGCAATGATGAGATGATCTGCGGCGATGCTCTCCCCGTTCACCATCACGCGCCGCTCGGCGGGCTCGATACGCTCGATCTCACCCCGCACCACGTCGATGCCCTTCTTTCGAAGTCGTTCGAGCGGACGCGAGATCTTCTTGGCCGTGCGTTGCCCAATCATCAGCCACAGGAACGATGGAGCAAAGAGATGCGATTCCTCTCGATCGATCAGCACGATTCGATGTTGTTTCGGTAGCTTCTTGCGCAGCTCGACCGCGGATACGACGCCACCGACGCCCCCGCCCAAGATCACGATGGTTTGATTGTTGTTCATGACTTCACTCCTCATCGCGGTCAGAAGACCACCACCTTGTCGGCCCAGAGCGACCAGTCGGTCAGCTCGTCCATGCTGCTGCGATGACATCCCTCTGCGAGCTCTGAGTCGGTAATGCCTCGAGCGTCCATGCAGGTGCCGCATACGCCGATCTGGCCACCCCCCCTCTGCACGCGCGCGAGCATGTTCTCGATGTTGTAGAAGCCCTTCGGCACCTTTTGGCCTCGCTTTGCACATGCAGTGGCGTCGCCCATGAGAAACACGCGCACCTCGACGCCGTTGCGCCTTGCGAGCCAAGTCGCCAAACGCAGGCCGTTGAAGCTCCGCTCGGTTCCATAGGGCGGGTCGTTGAGAATGACGAGCGCGTCACTCATCGCGCGCCTTTCTCTCGATAGTTAGTGCATCGGGCGCTACACGACGCTCTTCCGATCTGCATCTCAGAGAGAGTAAAGCCTGTTATTCAAGGGGCGCGCCCGATGCGCGCTCACGCCCAGAACGTAAAATCTGCGCGCTGTAACCTGAGATTCCCCGCAAAACCGTGCTTCCGCCTGGCACGCCCGATGCACTAACTATCGAGAGAAAGGCGCGCGATGACTGACACGCTCGTCATTCTCAACGACCCGCCCTATGGAACCGAGCGGAGCTTCAACGGCCTGCGTTTGGCGACTTGGCTCGCAAGGCGCAACGGCGTCGAGGTGCGCGTGTTTCTCATGGGCGA
>PVMK01162402.1_pt1 | contig 19579 bp, 9 predicted proteins | sample 1853481 | NCBI WGS metagenome assembly PVMK01 (sample SAMN08533507, study PRJNA380276) | Marine sediment metagenome, whole genome shotgun sequencing project. | reverse complement strand
TCCCCGTTGATGGGTGGAGCGCATCACGGCGGCGGCAGTCGATCTTCGCTGGGCGCCTCGATCCGGTGGTATCGATCGATTTCCGGGTCGCGGAGGATGCGTGTCATCCCATTCGACCAGCGCACCTCGATCGACTCGACGCGCGTCGAAGATCCCAATCCGAAATGCCGTGTCGTGGGGTGCTGGCCCAATACGGTTTCGCCTGTGACGATCTGCCCCACGTGCGTTTGTTCTGCGGTGTGCACCGAGATGGATGCGCCGACTGGCGAAATTCCATTTCCCTCTTCCAGTAAACGGACTCCGATCCAGTGGTTGTCGGTTTCGAGGCGGTTCCGGTAGATGTGGAGCTTCTGTCCCTTTAATCCGTGATCTTCGACGACGACGAGGTCGACACGACCGTCGAGGTCGAGGTCTCCGCTTACCGCAGACCGGCTGTCGAACGAATCGGCGACCCCCATCAAGAAAGAGACATTGATGAAGCCGGCACCTTCGAGGTTCATCAGCAGCTGGTTCTTCTGGTGGCCGTCCCACGATTCCGCTCCCGCGTACAGGACTTTCATCTTCTTTCCCATGAGTAGGCCCAATGCTTCGTTGGGGTCGGAATTTCCGCCGTAGATGTCGTGGCACCAGAAGTTCACGCAGAAATCCTTCGTGCTACTGCCGCTGATGTGTCCGTTCGCTGCGAACAGGTCCGGATCCCCGTCGTTGTCGAAATCGAAGGCCGTCGTGCCCCACGTCCACCCGGTACGCGCCACCTGGTCGCTAAAGTCGGGCTCCCGCCAACCGTCGTCACTGGCGAGATACATGCGATTGCCGAATGCCATGCGCATTCTCATCTTCTGTATTTCCGGGCGGTCGGCCCGCCCCAATCCCATGGCCTCCAGGCGCCGCGCCGTCGTCGACGCCATCCCGGCCACGAAGAAGTCCAGGCGGCCATCGAGGTCGTAATCTGCGAGCGCGGCCGACATGCCGAACAGGTGCCGATCGGCGCGAAGCGTGTCGTTGGCGTCGCTGAAGTGTCCGCGTCCGTCGTTGTGATACAGATCGATGCCGGAGAAGTCGCTGATTACGAGAAGGTCGAGATCGAAGTCGTCATCGAGATCGACGAACGTGCTCGCGTAGGTCCGCCTGAACCGTTTCGCTTCGAGTCCAGCGGCGGCGGTTCCGGGCGAGAGATTTCCCTGTCCGTCGTTCAAGAGCAGATACGAGGGGTAGCCGTCGTTTGCGTCGTAGTAGGGGGTGGGCATCTGGCCACCGAGATACGGAGGCTTGTATTGGGCGAGCCAGACATCGAGGTCGCCATCGCCATCGATGTCTCCGACCGTCAACGAGGCGGGCGCGCGCAGCGGTTGTTCGAAGCGCGGTGTGACCTTCGGCGCGTCGGGAAACCGACCCTCTGCATCGCCGAGGTAGAGCACGAGGTCGCCCCGCGCTCGGGTCGACATCAGGTCGGGGTGCGAATCGCCGTTCATGTCGGCAATGACGCCCGTCTCGGTGAGCTTGTAGGGATTATCGATCAACGGTGCCTTCCGGAATCGGCCTTCACCCCGGTTCCACAAAATGCGGAGGGCGCCCACCATGATCACATCCAGCAGGCCGTCTTCGTTCAGGTCGTAGAGCAGGACCGGATGGATTCCCGAGAGTCCGTCCCGCGTGGGTTGCTCGAAGCGGAGGGCTCGTTCGAACGGAACGGGTCCCGAACGCGTGAGCATGCGCAGTGCGGTAGCGTCGATCTGGGCCGGAATGGGATTGCCGCGATCATCGCGGCGATCGGACCACACGACCGCCAACTCGCCCTCGATGACGATGCGCTGGGTGTCGATTCCCTGGATCAGGTGGAGCGCGATCGCGACCTGCGACTGGGCAGGCGAGTCATCGGTGGGAGGGGTGAAGCGGGTGTGGTGCCACTCGGATTGGGCCAGGCGATAGCGCGATTTTGAAAGTCGTTCGATGAACTCGACCCAGTCATCGTGCGCCAGTGTGGTGTGTGGCTGCCGAACTTCGAATACCGCAATACCGTGATCGAGCGCTTCGCTTGGAGCCATCGTTCCGATTGTCAAGGACTCGAAGTCGATCGAGGCGAGAATCTCCGACTTCGCACCGGGGTCGCCTTTCCGTTTGGCGTGCAGTAGCCGGTCCCACAGGGCGACCAGCGTTTGCTCGTACTGCTGCGAGATGAATTCGTCCGCCCAGACCGTCTCTTCGAGGTGCCGTTGGTGGGCGATCCAATCTTCGAGTGATTGCGGAGGCCCGGCTGGGTCCTCGCCACAACCCGGAAGCGTGGCGAGCAGCAGGGCAGCGGATACGGATGCGACGGCGAAAACGCAACCGCCAAGGCCGAAGCACAGGTGCCTGCCTACGGCGCGGTCGTCGGCCAATCCTTCGATACCCAGCGCGTGTTGTATCGGATCCGCCAATCGTCATCCTTTGCGACCACGGGCAGCGGCTCCACGCTGTCTCCGTTTACGACGTTGTAATCGCCGTCCTTGTCCCACCCCACAGAGTAGAAGAAGTAGGTTCTCGTGCGCCCGCGTTCGAGGGGGGGCAGGTCCGCTGCCGCGAATCGAAGCTCCAGCGCGTCTCCCCCGTTGAGCAGCGCGAGATGGGCATCTCGACGCGCCACGAGCGGCCGCACATCCCCGAATCGGGTTACCCAGCCTCTGGGCGTGGTGCGCCAGGGCGGACGCTCGAACACCGTATACCAATCTGGAGTCGGGGGGTGGTTCACGGCGCGCGCGCGAATCTCCGAAAATCCCCGCGGCTGTAGCTGGGCGATCGCGGGCTTCACGGTGTGGATCTCCAACGCGCTCTCGGGCAGTCGCTCGAACAACGCAATGCGATCCCAGCGCAGCTCGAAGCTGGTGCGGAGCCGGAGCCGCCGGGCGCCGGCTGCGAGTTTACCCGCCAGGTCGATCGCAATCGTTTTGGTCTTGCCCGCCGGCATACCGACGCTGACATCCACGCGCTCCCAGGCCCCGTGCATCGTTTCCATTTCGAGCGTGGTCGGGACGACGATCTCGCGCGCACTCTGAGACAGGGCGATGTTGGTGCTGGCGTCGCCGTACTGCAGCCAGCCGGTAAGCGCCAGCACGGGTGCGCGCATGTCTTCGAGCGGACCGAAGTCGAGCGTGAGCGTCAGGGGCTGCGTCTGGCCCCTCAAGTTCGAGGCGAGGGGCAGTCCGGGTGGTGCGAATTCGCCATCGATGGCGCTCACCGCTCGGGTTCGATCGATGCCGTCATCCCCCACGGCAGTTTTCGGGGCTCTGGGAGCGTGCATGGCCCACAATTCGGAAGGCGGAAACGGGGGTGGCATCAACCGATCGGTCGGATGCACTTCGATGTCCGATGCGTGGTCAGCGATGACCAGTCTCGCCTGATCCAGGTAGAGCACCTCGCGCATCTCTTCCGTGACCTGAAGGACATAGTGGCCGTCGCGCGGGGCGAAGTTTGCGGAATCACCAATCCAGACCAACTCGTCCGGATCCGCCGCAAGCGTTACGCCGCGGCGCAGCGAAAGACCGAGCGGTGAATTTCCCAGCAGATCGGTGACGAAGCGGAACGCTCGGCCGTCCCACGCGTAGAGGAAGGGACACGAGCCGGTCGCGACCATCTTCTCGATGATGGTCAGCGGCTCGGCCGAAGGTGTGTACTGGATCTCGTTCTCCACCACACCGTTGGTCCAGATCGTCTGAATCGAGTCGAGCTGCCGATTCTGGCCCAGTCCGATCTCGATGGGCAGCTGCGAAACGGAGCGCACCGCCCAGAATGCGCCGGCGCGTACCTCCACGCGCGTGCCGATACCGCTCGGGTTGGTCTTGGTTCCCACCAGCCGGATCTTGAGTTGGCCCCCGGCGTTGCCACCGTCGTTGCGCAACATTCTCAATCCGGCTTCGGTCACCAAGAGAAGGTCGCTGTCTCCGTCGGCATCGAGATCCGCCACTGTGATTTGCTTTGGCTTGGGGAGCGAGATCGAGTCGATGCCGGTCTCAGCACTCGCGTCGTGCCAAGCCTCGGCGCCGCCATTGCGCCAGAGCACGAGCCGGCCCGCGTTCGAATCGTCATCCGCTGTCCCGGCGAGAACCAGGTCGAGCCAACCGTCGTTGTCGAAATCGATCAGTGCGGCCGTCCGAAATTGCATGCCGGCGAGCCCAATGCGATGCCGCGCACCGCCGCGACCGGGCACGATCAACAGCTCTTCCTCGCCGATCAGCACCACGTCGAAGTGTCCGTCGTTGTCGAGATCGTCGATCAGAATGGAGCGCGCGGCGGGCCACGGCCCGGGGGGCTCGGACTGCGCGTCGAATCGCCCGGTTCGCCGATTCTCGAACACGCGTGTCGGCTGTGCGCCCCGAGCGATCACCAGATCCATGGCGACGTCGCTATCGAGATCCGCCGCCATCACATCCCAGACGGGCAGGGCCTCGGTGATCCCGACGCTGTGGGTGACGTCCTCGAATTTCGCCGCGAAACCGTTCTGCCAGAGAGCCAGGCCCGATTCGCTACCCACGATCAAGTCGATGTCGCCGTCGTGGTCGTAGTCGACCCAACGCGCCACATTTCCCGTCACGCCAGCGAGTCCCGTGTAGGCGGTGAGGTCCTTGAAAGCCAGCGGGCCCGTTCGCCCGAGCATCTGCGAACCCTTGTCACCCAGAAGCATCAGATCGTTGAGCCTCTGTGGCGCGGGGTATTCCGGCGTCTCCAGGTCATCGCTTGCCTCGAGGCTGCCCGCGAGGCCCATCAGGCGCTCGCTCGACAGCATCGCTTCCGACAGTTTTACATCGAGAGGTGTGCGGCGAAACGAACCATCCGCAGCGAGAGTCAGGAGGCTTGCTCCACCGTCCGCGGCTGCGACGAACAGCGTGTAGTGTCCACTCTCCTCGACATCGAGCAGTGTGGCAGCCACTGCGGGTGCGGTCTGCTGGAATTCGTCGGGAATCATCTCGCGCGTGGCGTCGCGAAATCGAACGCCGTCGCTGCGTCTCTCAGCGCTAGGGTGCGACGCAGCCGCTACAGCGGGCTCGGGTTGCGTGTATACACAGCTCTCCAGCAGCTCGTCCGACAAGGGCTGCTCGCCAAACAGGCTCTTCAGGCGCTCGACCTCTCTCGTTCGTCGTTCGAATTCTGCGGTGTCTCCGGCGCTGCGGGCATGGGCCGCCAATCGGTGATGGACGGCTATGTGGAACGGATCCAGCTTCGCTGTGGCACGAAACTGCTCAGCTGCCTTTTCGTGACTTCCCGCCGCCTGGTAGGCGTTAGCGAGTTGGAAGCGCAGCGCGGCCGTCTGCGGGTCGAGTCGCACCGCCTCTTCGAAGTACGGGATCGCCTTCTCGAATTCTGCGAGCCGGGCGTTCCGCAATCCGCTGAGGTAATGGGTCGCGATGGAATCGGGCTCGAGTGTTCGCGCCGTCTCGAGGGTCTCAGCGAGGGGCGTGAGGTCGAGCGCCATGAGCTGGCCACGCGCCAGATTCCTCAGAGCCGGCGCCGAGTTCGGCGCATGCGTCCGCGCCTGTTCGAACGCCTGAATTGCCAGCGCCCAGTCTCTGTTCTCGAAATAGGCCTTGCCGCGATTCATCGCCCCGATGAACTCGGGCGTGGCCCTGGTTGAGGTCTCCGGGCCGCAATTCAGCAAACACAGGCAGGTGATGAATGGGGCAATTCGCCACGCCTTGTCTGCCGTCGATCCACGCATGCGTTCGGACCCTACCATCGCTCGCAGGTAAAAGGCGGTTCTAGCGTTTTCTCGTTATGTTGGATAACGAGAAACTGCCGACAGCGCTACGCCTCGCTGTTCTTCGAGCCGAAGAATTCGGGAGAAGAGATGACTGGTCAAGCCGTGCCATCCAGCGGCCAAAAGAGCCGCGCCCTGGAGTGGAGTTCCCGACTTTCGATCTTTGTCGGTGGGCTCCTGTTATTCGAGGCCATCACCGGTCTGTGGATCTGGCTGCTGCCCTTTAGCGTCTCCAGCCAGGTCTCGGTATTGGTCCACACCGCGGCTGGAGTCCTGTTCCTGGTGCCGTACCTGGTCTACCAGGGGCGCCATTGGTGGATCTACCGCGGGCGGCCGCTCTCCCACTTTCTGATCACCGGCTACGTCGCATTCGCGATGGTCGTGCTCAACGCCGTGTCCGGCGTGATCCTCACGTGTCAGGCGCTCTTCGGCAAGCTGATTTCCTACGCCTGGGACAATGTGCACATCGTCACCACGCTCGCGATCCTCGCCTTTCTGATTCCCCACGTGGCGATGCTGATCGTTCGCGATCGCAAGGGCCGGACCGAGAACGCGCAGGCCGTGCTGGCGGCGGAGAAGCGCTGGGTCCGGGGCGCGCTGGCCTGGTCGATCGCTGGTCTCGCGCTCGTGGGCGTGCTGTCGGCGATGCACGAGCCGATTCAGTGGGTGAATGAATTTCCCGAGGATTACCAATACGACGAGGGCCACAGCCCGTTCAGCCCGAGCCTGGCCCTAACGACTTCAGGCGGCGCCTTCGACGATCGTTCGCTTACCGGCAGCAAGAGCTGTGGCAGCTCCGGCTGCCACGTCGAGATCTATCGCGAGTGGTCGATCAGTGCGCACCGTTGGTCCTCGATGGATCCCGCATTCCAGGCCATCCAGGAGGTCATGGCCAAACAGAACGGACCCGAGAGCACGCGTTACTGTGGGGGGTGTCACGACCCCTGCATCGCTGTTCGCGGGAACCAAGAACATCTTTGCGGAAGATCTGACCAGTGTGCGCGGCTATGACGAGGGCGTCTCGTGTCTCGTGTGTCACTCCATTCGCGAGACCGACCTGAAGGGGAATGCGAACTACACCATCGACCAGCCGGAGCGCTACATGTTCGAGCTCGAAGAGGGCGCTCTGGCGAAGGGTATTTCCGACTTCTTGATCCGCGCCTATCCGTGGAAGCATCAGGAGGTCTTCTCGAAGCGCCTGTTCAAGACGCCCGAATACTGTGCAGCCTGTCACAAGCAGTTCATCGACGAAGAGGTGAACCAGGTCGGCTGGGTGCAGCTCCAGAATCAGTACGACAACTGGCGAAAGAGCAAATGGAACCCGGAGGGCGAGCCCGACAAGGTGGTCGAGTGCCGAGAATGCCACATGCCGCTGCAGGCATCCGAGGATCCGGCCGCGGGCGACGACTTGGACAGCTATCGAACGAAGGACGACGGTCAGCATCGCGATCACCGCTTCATCGCCTCCAATTCGTTCGTTCCGATGGTGCTCGAGCTCGAAGGCTGGCAGGAGCAACACGATCTCACGGTGGCCTGGCTGCAGGGCAAACGCGACATCCCCGAGATCGAGTACAAGTGGGCCAAGGGCCCGGCGGTCGAGATCGAGATTCAGTCGCCCGATTCGATTCGACCCGGTGAGGAGATCGAGATTCGCGTGGTCATTTCGTCCAACAAGGTCGGGCACGATTTTCCCACCGGACCGTTGGACATCATCCAGTCGTGGATCAATCTGGAGGTGACCGACGATCAGGGAAACATCTTGATGTCGAGCGGAAGCGTGGATTCCGAGCACTTCATCGAGCCCGGTGCCTTCATGTTCAAGGCCGAGCCCGTGGATCGCTACGGAAACCTGATCGACCGGCACAACCTCTGGGAGATGGTGGGCGTGCGGTACCGGCGCGCGCTGTTTCCGAGATTCCGCGATGTTGCGCGCTACACGGTCGCCTGCCCGTCCTCGGCGGGCACCCCCGTCGGCCCGGAGGGCGGCAGCGAGGATCCGCATCGGGATTTCAAGGTGAGCACGCCCGCTGCGTCAGGGACGCTTCACGTGAAGGCGTCGCTCGACTATCGCAAGGCCGATCAATTTCTGCTGAACTTCATGTTTGGTGACGACAGCGGACTCACCGCGCCCGTCATCCAGATGTCGGTGGACGAGAAGACGATTCGGATCGAGGAGGCTAGTTGACCAAGCGCGGTCGCTTGATCCGAAACACCCTGCTGCTGTGTTCGCTGCCCGTTTTGCTGATTGTGCTGTTCATGGCGATCAAGCACTGGACGCGCGACGATCGATACGTGGCCGGCCAGGAGCAGGAGGGGATCACCCGAAGCCTGGACCGAAGCCTCGAACAGGTGTCGACGGGCCTACGGTTCACGGAAGTATCCGAGCAGGCCGGCATCCGATTCGAGCACTTCCCGTTCCAGCGCACGAGCCAGCTGCCCGAGGACATGGGGCCCGGCGGGGCCTGGGGCGACTACGACGGAGATGGATGGCCCGATCTGTTTCTGGTCAACTTCGCCGCGCCCGTGGGTGTGTCCGACGAAGAAATGGCCGCGTCGACCGCGACGGATCGCCTCTATCGCAACCGAGGCGACGGGACATTCGAGGATGTCACGGAGGCGGCAGGGGTCGGTGCCGCACACCGGGGAATCGGTGCGAGCTTTGGCGACTACGACGCCGATGGCGACGAGGACCTCTTCGTCACGTCGTGGGGGCGAAATATCCTGTGGGAGAACCAGGGGGACGGGACGTTCCGCGATGTCACCGCACGCGCGGGTCTGATCGCCGAGGGATTCTGGGCCGGCGCCTCCTGGGCAGACTTCGATCTCGATGGTGATCTCGACCTCTACGTGTGCGGCTACGTGCACTATGTGCCAGAGCCGCCTGGCAGCGATGCCACGAAGCTGGGTGATGCGGAGAATCCCTTCACCATCAATCCGAATTCGTACACGCCGCGGTCGAATCTCCTCTACGTCAATCGCGGGGACGGCAGATTCGATGAGCGCGCCGAATTCGCCGGTGTGCAGAGCGAACTCGGCCGCAGCCTGGCCGCCGCGTGGACCGATTTTGATGGAGATGGTCTGCCCGATCTGTACGTGGCGAACGATGTATCGGACAACGGGATGTACTGGAACCGCGGCGACGGCACCTTCAAGGATGTCAGCTATGAATCGCTCGTCGCCGATTACCGCAGTTCGATGGGAATTGGCGTGGGCGATTGGGATGGGAATCTCGAACTCGATCTCTTTCTGACCCACTGGGTCGCGCAGGAAAACGCCCTATTTTCGAATTTGACCGCTGCGAGCCGTGCTGACGGTTCGAGAGGCAAGCTTCGGTTCAGAGACGACGCCGACCGCGTCGGACTCGGTCAGATCGCACTCGATCTGGTCGGATGGGGGACCGCGTTCGTCGATTTCGACAACGACGGCTGGCTCGACCTGTTCGTCGCCAATGGCAGCACACTGCAAAAAAGAGACAATCCGAGCGAGCTGGTGCCCATGCACCCGCATCTGTACTGGAACAGAGGTCGAGACGAGGGGTTCTTCGAGGTGGGGGCCGAAGCGGGTTTCCGCAGCAAGGTGCCGGGGGTCGGTCGGGGTGCGGCATTCGCGGACTACGACGCAGACGGGGACGCCGACCTGTTCATCATCCACCACGGGGGAGGCGTGCGGCTGCTGCGCAATGACTCGACGGTTGGAAATTGGGTTGGGTTCAGGTCCGCGCCCAATCCGGCCATCCATCGGGAATCGGCGCGCGAATCGTGGTTCGAGCGGGGGTCGCGCCTACCTGCGGGAGGCCGGAGCGGGCCCTTCGTATCTCTCGCAAAATTTCTCCGACGTATTGTTTGGGCTCGGCGAGGCCGCGCGCGTGGATCGCGTCGAGGTCCACTGGCCGGGTGGGCACCGGGAGGAGTGGAGCGACCTGGAGGTGGATCGGCTGTGGCACCTGGAGGAAGGGCGCCCACCACGGTCCGTCGACAACTCCGCAGCGCTGGCGGTGGGGGCGACCAGCCCGCGCCGCGACACTCTTCCGTTTCGGAGCGCGCATTGGTTTCGGACGTGTCCTCGGACCTCACGCGCGAGGAGCAGCAGCGTTTCTGGAAGCTCAATCGGCGCGCCCAGGACCTTTTTGTCGAAGGGAGCTGGGAGCAGGCGGCCGCTGTCTTCGCTGAGATGACCGATCTGGATCCGCAACACGAGGATGCGCTCTACTACCGCGGTAACAGCCTGCTCGAACTCGAGCGGTTTACCGAGGCCGGCGCGTGTTGGGAACAGCTGATCGGCGTGAACGCCTCGAGTTCCCGGGCGTGGGTTCAACTCGGAATCCTGCACACGCTCACCGCTTCGGGTGCACCCTTCGACCTCGACGCCGCATTGAATGCGTTCGAAACCGCACACCGCATCAATCGGGAAGAAAGTCGCCCGCCGATGCTGCGGGGGGAGGTGGAGGTCGCGCAGGGTCAGCTCGATGCCGCCCACGAGAATCTCGAAGCCGCCTACCGCATGAATCCGAGGGCAACCTCCGCCCTCTACCTGGATGGGTACATCGCTTGGAAGCGTGGAGCGGCACCCAGAGCGCAGGAGCTGCTCGAGCGGGCGAGTGCATCCTTCGAAAAGGAGGTGGTGGTTCGCGGGGTTCTCGGAGAGGGGGATACGCGTTCCGAGGAAATGAACGTTGCGCGCCGCAAGGCGGCGCGGCGCAGGCTGTTTGCGGGATGTATCGAGGCGCTCCGCAGCGCTCCGAAGCCGCTGGACCCAGAGCGAATCTTTCCGTGCGTAGACCGAACGCGAGCCGAGTTGCTCGCGCCGAGTGGGTCGAATGCCCCCGTGGCGCCGTCGCACGGCTCGTTGCAGCCCATCCTGGCTCGTCCCCGTTCGATCGCGTAGATTTCCCCGTTCAGAGAGGAAGGTTTTTCCGCTTCGAGAGGGAGGTCCATCATGGTCGAACCCCAGGTGATTCGTGAGGTCTTCGATCTCACCGATCCCGATAGCAACGCCATCTTCGGCATGTCGCTCGACGAAGCTCGCGAGCGCGTGGCCGACGGTGATGTTCGAAGAATTCGCGAAATCGACGGCCACTTTGCGCTGGTTGCACGGCGCGGGCAGACCGTACGACTGGCCCGCTCGCTTCAGCTGCCGATGCGATATTTCATCGTCAAGCAGAGCGAAGGCCCCGCATTGCTGGTGGCGCATCGCATCGACACCATCAAGGCGTGGCTCGACGAGCACGGGTTCGGCGATCAGTTTCATCCCAGCTACACGCGCATGGTTCCCGCACACCACCTCACGGAAGTCGAGCTGGTCGGCTGTCCCGATCCCAATCCCACCTACCGGCGTTTCTTTGCTCCCGCCCGCGAGACCCTTCCCTGCGACACGGCCGAGATTGGCCGGCGGTACATCGGCGCGCTGGCGGGAGAAATCGAGAAATGGCTGAAGACCATTCCCGCCGCCGACCCGATCGGGGTGAGCTTTTCCGGCGGCATCGACAGCGGCGCGGTCTTCCTCGTGCTCTATCACGTGATGTGCGGACTCGGAATGAACCCCGGACGCCTCAAGGCATTCACGCTCAGTGTGGACCGGACAGGAGCGGACCTCGCGCAGGCGAGGCGCTTCCTCGCAGAACTGGATCTCCAGGTCTTCCACGAACCCATCGAGGTGCCGCTCGATAGCATCGATCTCGCACAGGCGATCCGGGTCATCGAGGACTACAAGCCGCTCGATCTTCAGGCGGGCGCCATGATGCTGGCGCTGTGTCGCGGCATTCGCGAGCGCTATCCCGACTGGCACCACCTCGTCGATGGCGAGGGCGGTGATGAAAACCTCAAGGACTATCCGATCGAGGAGAATCCGGAGCTGACGATCCGGAGTGTTCTCAACAACACCATGCTGTATCACGAGGGGTGGGGCGTCGATTCCATCAAGCACTCGCTGACCTACTCGGGGAGGTATGAGCCGGGGCTGCGCGCGAAGTCACGCGCCGGCTGACCATTACGGCTTTCGGGGGTTCAGCCCGTTTACACTGCCGAATGTCGTCGAGGTTTCCGAGGGGATCCCATTCATCGAACTCACCAACTGGGATCACGAGGCCCTCTATCGACTCAAGGGTGAGGTGGTTTCGCACGGCGTGCGCGCCGTGACGGGTCTCGAGATGCCGGTGTTCGAGAAGCGTCGGTTCCAGCACGGGGTCGGACAGGAGAGTCTTCTGAAGGAACACTTCCCGGAACATCCTTCGGTGTATCGGGCGCTCTATCAATCGATCTTCAATGGCAGCGCTTCCGCGCATCGCTGATCGGGAGATCGTCGCAGCGCGCGGCTCGCGGTCTCCCTTGGATCCCGCGAAGCCCTACGCGTACTTCGTAGAGCGCGAGCACTCCAGCGCGGGTGAGATCGAAGACGTTGCCGCGGTCTTCCTGACCAACAAGGAGTGCCCGTTCCGCTGCGTGTTCTGCGACCTATGGCAGAAGACGCTGCCGGATCGCATTGCCGACGGCCTGGTGGCGGGGCAGGTCGAGTGGGCGCTGGAAAACCTGCCCGATGCCTCTCACGTCAAGCTCTACAACGCGGGCAGCTTCTTCGATCCCGAAGCGATTCCCGGCGCTGATCTGCCGCGCATCGCGGAGCTGCTGGTCGGCAAGCGTTCTGCAATCGTCGAGTGCCACCCCCGGTTCGTGGACGATCGCTGTGTTTCGTTCGCGAAGGCGATCGCCCCGGTGCAACTCGAGATCGCAATGGGACTCGAGACGGTGGACCCCGAAGTGTTGCCGCGCATCAAACCCAGCATGACCCTCGATGATTTCGATGACGCCGCGCGCTTCCTGAAAGACAATGGCATCAAGATGAGAGCCTTTATCTTGTTGGGCCCGCCGGGCCACATCGGCCGGGAGCGGACGGACTGGGCCAAGCGTTCGATCGATCATGCATTTTCGATGGGTGTCGGATGTTGCGTGGTCATCCCGGTTCGCCCCGGAAATGGGATCGTCGATGCGCTCGCCGCGCAGGGGCTCTACGCGACGACGAACCTCGCCGAGCTCCAATCGGTGGTCGAGTATGGAATCGGCTTGGGGGGCGGTCGCGTATTCGCGGATCTATGGGATGTCGAGCAGTTTGCGACCTGCCCTCACTGCAGCGCTGCGCGGGCCACAGCCCTCGAGCAGATGAATCTGACGCAGCGTCTGTCGGCGCCGACGGACTGTTTGTGCGTTCGTGGCATGGATTCGAACCGCGCTGGGTCCCGGGGAACCCGATGAGTCCCAGCGTCATCGAGTGCCGGTCAGGCGGAAGGGGAAGCGGGGGAGGGCTCTCGCACGGGAACCTTCAGCAGCCTACGCGATCCGGCCCAGACCGCGCCGGTCCGGCCGTCAATTGAAACCACATCGCCGCGTCCGATCCGTGCGATCTCCGCGCCGTCCGTGTCGACGAGTACGGCCTGGTGAAGCGCCGCGTCTACGCGCATTCCCGTCGCACCCAGCACAGCGCTGACAGCTCGGTCACGGATGCCGTTTACAGCTACCGCGGCGTGCGATGTCGAGCCACCCTTCGCAGCCAGCAGCGCGTCGGCCATCAGGATCAGCGGGATCTCCGCGGGAGTGGGATTCTCTAGCACCAGCAGGACACCATCGGTGTCGTCGTCCGCGGCGCCGGAGAATTCTTCCAAATCGGATTCATCGAAGGCGACCCTGCCCCGGAACGCTCCGCCGCACACGCCGATCCCCGTGGTGGCCGGCGGGCCCGGCTCGTCGAACGAGCAGATCCCTTCCTGTCGCTTGGTGACTGCCGTTCGCGCCTGCAGGATGCTCAGTACGCCGCGGTCGACGGTGAACTCGAGTTCGACGTCGGTGCCGCGCGCCATACGAATCCGCGTTCCGATGTGGTCGATGCGGCGCTCGAGCATCGGCATCAGTCTGCGCAGTCGGCCGATGGGCTCGAATGAGTCTGCAGCCGTGAGTCCGCCGACCAGGTCGTCTCCCGAGGCCGAGAACTTGATGTCGCCGGTGAGCTGGCGCAGGCCGACTCGCGTCACCATCGTGTGCGGGACCACGCCGGTTAGCGAGTACAGCGTCTCGTCCATCCCTTCGCACACCTCGGGGTTGTGCCAGTTTCCCGATGACATCTGCTGGACGACGACGGCCGTGTTCCAGTTGTCGGACAGCCCCTTGATGGTGCGGTAGCGCTGGGCCCGCTCGCTGTTCCAGGTCCCCAACACCGCGCGCACCGCCTCGAAGAGCTGACGCTTGGGGTCGGCCAGGGCCGCGTCCAGGACTTCGGCTGGGCCATTCTCGCGCAGGAGCCTCTTGCAGTTCTCTGCGACGTCCCGCATGGCCTCCCAGGGCAGCTCATTCTTGTAACGGATTCCGTGCCGCCGCTTCGCCTCCTCGATGAGATCAAAATGCTCGAGATCGACGCCCATCACCGCACCGCCCCACGAGGTAAGGAAGCGCCGGTAGCTGTCGTAGGCGTACCACGGATCCTCGGCTGCGAGCGCCTCTGCGACCTCGTCGTTGATCCCGGCGAAGACGATCGTCGAGAGGATGCCCGGCATCGAGAAGACCGAGCCTCCCCGCACCGCGAGCAGCAGTGGCCGGCTCGCGTCCCCGAAGCGGAACGAGCGGCCCTCTCGTTTCTCGATGTCGCTCTCGAGGATCTCGACGTGCCTGTCGAGTTCCCGCACGAGGTGTTCGGGATCGGTTTCGTGCAATCGCGAACGGCCGAGGTCCGTCGGCAGGATGAATCCGTCGCGAGTCGGGATTCCAGCGTCACTGATCTGGATCAGTCCACCACCCTTGCTGCCGTAGCGGTCTCGCAGGAACGTCTGGGGATCCGTGAGGCATCGCTCGACCTCGTCGCGGTGGGAGAGGTGGATGATGTCGAAGGGCGCCGGCTTTCGGGCTTCTCCCCGCTGGTCGGCGGTCTCGGGAGAGGCGTCGATCCTGGCGCGTACATGCGCCTTTGCGAGGTCGACGAGCCCGGCGATGCTGTTCAGGTCGTGGAGGTAGCGCTGCAGGTTGGCGAGCACGATTCGCAGCTCGTCGTCTGAAAGTTCGAGGCGCTCGCCGATCGCCTGGTAGGAGAGGCTGTTGCGCTGCACCACCAGGTGGTAGCCGTCCTGGATCGCCTCGAGGAGATTGACTTGCTCGATGTTGCTGAGGCCGGGCATTTGGAGCATGCCCGCCAGCTCGGAGAGTTCGTCCGAGCGAAGGCCGTCGCGGACCAGGTTCTCCATCGATGTCTGAAGGATCTCGAAGCATTCGTCGATCAGCACGCCGTGCTTCTCGTAGGTGCTCACGATGTGGCGGATGGACAGGTACGCCATCTCTTCCAACAAGCAGTCGAGTTGGTGGAGCAGATAGCGCTGCTCCCGGAATCCACCGCGCTCGATGAGCGCGCCCACCTCGCTGCGCAGCTGCGTCACGGATCGGACATTGTCGAGGAATGCGTCGCGGTCGTACGAGGCGAGTGCGGCTTCTAGGGATCGGAAGAGCGGGTCCTGGCAGGTTCCGCGCAGGGCGTTGACCAGGCGGTCCACGCAGCGCCGAATGTCGCCCTCTGCCACGCCGGCGTCGAAGTCGGGTGCCGCTGGATCAAGCGCCTCGAGGGCGAGCAAGTCGCGCGCCGGTTCGTGTGCGCCGAGCAACCCCGCCACCTCTTCGGCCTTTCGGGCGAGGATGCGAATGTGGTGTCGGAAGACCCAACGGTTGCGGGCGCGTATTCCCCCGCTGATGACCGTGTCCATCTCGTCCTCGAGGCCCTTGCCGAACTCGCAACGGACGAGCGCCTCGGCGTAGGCGTCTTGCCATTCTCGGATTCGCGTCACGATCTCCGCGCTGCCGAGCAGCTTCTCGAGGTTGTGCACGATGCGTTCCACGAGTGCACGCGGGGCCGTCTGGCGGGCAGCGCGCTCGTCGGCATCGGACACATCGTCAAAGCCGAGCGCCGACAACCGATCGGAGCCCCGACCTTGTAGATATTGGTGATAGGCGGTAGCGAGTTCGAGAGTGGGCTGACCCAGCGCGTGGTGGCTGCTCCGGCGCAGCTCGTTGGCAATGCGGCTGCCGCGCACGTGGACTTCCGCGAGGTCGATCGCGTCGTTCCAGACCTGGTCGATCAGGTTGGGGCGCAATAGCAACCCCGGACACGTTGCGCACCAGGATCCGCATCGGCAGCTTGAGCCGATCCGCGAAGGGGCCGTTTAGCACGTTGATGATTTCGGTGTTGAGCTGACTCACCTCGGGCCGCAGATTCTTGGCGCCGAGGAATCCTCGGAACGATCGGCCGCAGAGCCGCACCACCAGGCACCGGAGCAAGATCGCCGCGCGGTAGTAGTTGGCGGAACTCTGGAGTTCCTTCAGGAGATTCGCCATGTCCCGGATCCGCCAGATCCGGATGTCGGGCATCGAGTCCACGTCGTAGCCGTAGAGATCGGCCTCGAAGTCGACGATCTCCCCGTGGACGCCGGTGATCTCTTCGATGAGCCGGTCGGTGACGATCGTGCCGGGCAGCAGCGGTCTGTGATCGGCCGAAACTTCTCCATCGCGCACGAAGTGCAGGAGCAGGCCGTCCCCCGCCAGGTACGCAATGACCAGGCGGTCGCCGTCTCGCAGAACCCGGTCGTTGACAATCTCAAATGGCCGCACGCTCTTGAGCATCTCCGCGCGGACGTGGATAAAACGGCGAAGCGCACCGCGTCGCTCCTTGTCGTCTTCCCCCAACACGTAGCTTCGGTGGAGGGCGGCGCTCACTTTCCGGAGCGTTTCGTGCTGCGCTGGCGTGAGGGCGGTTTCGACCTCAGCGTCCGCCGGTGTGGCAGCCAGCGTCGCTGCGACAGCGGTCGCCGCGCGCGAAGCGGGATCAGCCGCCGGAGTCGGCCGCTTTGCTTCGGCGATCGCCTGGTCGGGCGCGTCGCGGCTCAGTTTGCGGCGGTCCAGCGGCAGTGACGCGGGCGGTGCCAGCTGGGGATCATCATACACTCCTGTGAGACGGCGAAGCTCCTCGTGGAGCGATGCGCCGTCTCGCGTCAAAATTCCAGTGACTTTCTGCAAGGCGGCGACGTAGTCTTCCCAGCTGCTTCCCTCGATCGAGACGCCGTGCAACTTGGCGAGTCGCTCGACGATTCCGATCATCTCCTCGCGCAGGATCTCCCATAGCTGCCGGCCGCGAACGTGGGCTGACGCCCGCGCCAGCGCCAGCGAGACCGAAAGGACGGCGTTCATCCCGAGATTCTGCTTGCGCTGCAACACCGCGACGATCTGTTCACTGGACGCGTCGGTGCCCAGCTTTCCGCGTCGCTCGGCGGTTCGGCGCTCCAGTTGGAGAAGCGCCCGGTCCAGCTCGAGAAATGATGTATCCGTTAGCGAGCGGCCACGGAAATACGGTGCGATGACTTCGTGCACGTTGTCGACCGCATTCAGGCACCCCTTGCCCTGGTAGCGACGCGTGCGCGCGAACAGTGCAATGAGATCGTCTTCGCCGGTTTCCGCCACCTGTGCCTTGGTGACCTCCGCGCGGAACGCGAAGACTCCGGGCTCGACTTCTTCGAGGAGCGTCCGGTGTGCCTCAACGGTCTCGGCATGTTCCGTGCCTTCGAATACTCCGTCGACGAGGTGTACCGCCTCGCCCGTGCCGGCAGACGTGCCGAGCGGCGTGGAACCCCGGAAGCGCAATCGTACGCCACTGTTCGACAATCTGACGTCGGCCTCGGCGCCCACCGTCGGAACGCCTGCGTTGGTCGGCTCTTCGCTCGCAAAGAGGTCTTCGATGATGGCGCTTCCCTCGATCGGAGTGGCGTCGAGCCCCCCGCGTTCGAGCCTCGCCATCTGCGTCGCCACGGCGTGGTATTTGACGAGCCGCTCGGTGTTTGCACCGCCGCCAGCTTTCAGGCCGAGTGCGTTGGTCGCCAACGCGATGTGCGCCTCCATGTCGTCGTTCGGGCTCTTCGAACGGTGGGACACCACCAGCGTCAAGCCCTTGCCGAGTGCGACCAACATGGCCAGGACCGTTTCGTGCAGCGTGCCGATCTGGTTGGCCTTGATCAGCGCCGAGTTGACCAGGCCCCGGTCCGCGGCATCCTCGATGGTCGCATCGTTCGTGGTCACCAGGTCGTCACCGACGATCAGCAGCCGATCCCCCTGGTCCCGGTTCAACCGCTTCCAGCCCTCGTGGTCCTCCTCGGAGAAGCCGTCTTCGATGGAGAGGATGGGTACGTCGAACTCGCGAATCGCGCGATCGTAGAGTTCGAGGATGCCGTCGCGATCGAGCACCACCTTGCGTTCGTCGCGCCAGAAGAGGTACATCCCGACCGCGTCGGGAACTCCGAACTGCTCGCGATAGGCGATCTCGAGTTCGGCCATGGCCGGGTCCAGCGCGATTACGACGTCCTCTCCGGGCCGGTAGCCGCACTCTTCGATGGCCTGCTTCATCATCACCCAGAGGCGCACCTCGGGCAGCGGGTACTCACCGGGGTCGATGTAGGGCGCGAGCCCTCCCTCGAGCCCGATGCCCATCACGCGGCCTCCCTCCGCGCTCTCGATGATCTCCTTGAGGCGAGTCTGCAGTGCGACGGTCATCTCCTGGGCGTCGAGGTAGTCTCTGGCGCCGAGGATCAGGAACATCGCCTCCTGCATGCTGATGTTCGACTCGGGATACTCCTTCTCGGTGTGGCGCCCGCCCATTCCGCAGTTGCGGAATTGCCACGGAGCCTTCACGGGACCCAGGTCCCCGTGGACGGCTTCCTGCATTCGCCGCTCGATGAGCCGTTGCTTCGCCTGCGCGGCCTCCACAAACCACCCCGTGCTCGGGGCGAGCGAGGCGGCGGCCTGGAGCGCCTTGCCTTCGCGCTCGCGGAACTCGCGGTACTTCCCCCGATCGGCCAGCAGGAAGTCCAGGCCCGTGACGACTCCGATGCCGAAGAGCAGCCGCCCGACGTAGATCGCGGGCATCTCGGAGAACCAAAGGCCGACGGCAAGCAGTACAAGCGCCAGGGGCAGCGTGACCCACGCCACATTGCGGCTGAAGCGAGGCCCGGCGGCGGCGACGGCGAGGTTGTACGGAGCATCGGGGTAGTAGTTCAGGCCTTGCTTCTTGATTCCCGTTGCGCGGCCCCACGGCGCCAACAGGAAGAGCTTGGTGAGATAGAGGATGCGGTGAGCGCCCCCGCGAGCCAGTGCGGCCTGGACGTCGCCCGTGATCGATTCGTTGAGCGCGTTGAGGCGGGCGGCGGTCAGGAAATGGCCCAACTCGTGGAAGGCGACGGCGACGTGAAAACTCACGTACACGAACAGCGCCGAAATCAGCGTCTCGGGGCTCACGAAGATGAACCGGAGTACCTCGCTCTTCGAAATGTCCAGCGAGGGGAGGGCCAATACCGACGAGATGAAGGCCGCGTGAAACGAGACCAGGATGTGGTTTGCGAGGACCCAACCTTCCTGAAGGTGCGCGCCCGGGTCTTGTTGAAGTTGCGCGCCCGCGTCCGTCCGCCCGGATCGCTCGCTGCGAGCGCACCCGCTAGGGGCTCGCTTGGGGGGCATTGCGCCGATCATCCTCGCTTCTCTTTCCGGTGCACACTAGGCTGGCGAACCGCCCCGGGGCGCTGTGCGTGGTAGGCGCGCGGCGGGGAAGCTCGATGAGTAGCCAAACAGGCAGGACGAGGCCAGTCTCGGTCGTCGCTTACTGGGACGCGGCTTGGTCGTCGCTTACTGGGGCGCGGCCCGACTTTCAGTCCGTTGGGCGGCGAGATCTGCGTGCGCTCGCTGCGTCGGGCTGGGGAACCCTTTCTATTCGATCACCGTTGGCCGAAAGCGGTTGTGGCACGCCACGCACATCGTGACCATCCCGCCGTAGTGGGCGGCCAGGGCTCCCCTG
>PVMK01169168.1_pt1 | contig 19584 bp, 26 predicted proteins | sample 1853481 | NCBI WGS metagenome assembly PVMK01 (sample SAMN08533507, study PRJNA380276) | Marine sediment metagenome, whole genome shotgun sequencing project. | reverse complement strand
AAGAAGCCTGTAGCGAAGAAGGCTTCTGCGAAGAAGAAGCCTGTAGCGAAGAAGGCTTCTGCGAAGAAGAAGCCTGTAGCGAAGAAGGCTCCTGCAAAGAAGAGAGCGAAGGCGCCGTTCAAGGTCCGTGACAAGGTCGTGTATCCCCATCATGGCGCTGCGACGATTGTCAGGCGCGAGAAGATCGACTTTGCGGGCGAGAAGCAGGAGTACTACGTGCTGCAGGTCGCAACCGACCAGCTCACGCTCCGCGTTCCTGTTGAGAGCGCGATCGAACGTGGTGTTCGTCCTGTCATATCCAAGAACAAGGCACGCCAGGTATTCGCCACGTTCAAGGACGACCCCCAGGAAGCTGGTGCGAACTGGAGCCGGTGGTACAAACTCCTTACAGAGAAGATCAACTCAGGGGACATCTTCCAGGTCGCTGAAGTGGTCAGGGACCTCACCTATGCACAGCAGATCAAGGGCATTTCTCCTGCGCTCAAGCGGATGCTTGCCAAGGCAAGGCTCATCATCGTTTCCGAGCTCCAGTTCAGCCTCGGACTCTCCGAGGAGAAGACGATCGAGAAGCTCGATCGTGCACTCCCATCGGTCGAAGTGCCAGACGATTTGTGATGCCCGCCCAGGCCGCCATGAGATGACCACCTCGGCGATCGTGGTCGCTGGCGGATCCGGAACCCGGTTCGGCGGTGCAAAACACAAGAAGGAACTCGACGGAGTCGAGCTCTGGCGCCTCTCGGTCATTGCGTTCCAAGCCGTGGGGATCGAAAACGTCGTCCTGGTAGGCGATGTTCCCGGTGGAGTCCCCGGCGGATCGAGGCGGAGGGATTCTGTTGCAGCAGGCTTGGCCATGCTGCCGGACGACGCCGACTGGGTGCTGATCCACGACGCGGCGAGACCCCTCGTAACCCCAGAGCTCATTCAACGGGTCGTTGCGAGGGCTTCGGTTGGCGACGTCGATGGAGTGATTCCGGCCATCCCTGTGACCGACACGCTGAAACGTGTGCAGGAAGAGAGCATTCTCGCCACGCTCGATCGTGACGGCTTGGTCGCTGTCCAGACGCCTCAGGCGTTCCGAGTACCTGTTCTCAAGGCCGCGCACTCTTCTGACGCCACCGATGCGACCGATGATGCAGCCCTTGTGGAGCGCGCCGGCGGTACGGTGGTGACCGTGATGGGCGATCCGATGAACTTCAAAATCACGATGCCTGAGGATCTTGCGATCGCGCGCTCCTATCTGGCAGCAGCTGATCTCCATGACTGACGCACGAACAGGAATCGGCTACGACGCCCACCGATTGGGTGGGGAGGGTCCCGTTGTGCTCGGCGGAGTGGTCATCGACCACGCTGTAGGTGTTGTCGCCACATCCGACGGTGATGTGGCCGTCCATGCCGTGTGCGACGCTCTCCTCGGTGCGGTCGCCGCAGGCGATCTCGGTACGTTCTTCCCGAGTTCGGATGCGCAATGGGAAGGCGTAGACTCCCTCTCCCTTCTGCGGTCATGTACCGCAACGGTCACCGAAGCGGGGTACTCGATCAGTTCGATCGACGTCACGATCATCGTCCAGAGCGTGCGTGTTGCCCCTCATCGAGACCTGATGCGTCGCCGTCTGGCTGGTGCGATGGGCATCAAGGTCGATCGTGTTTCCGTCAAGGCGACAACGACCGATGGTCTTGGTTGGATCGGAACCGATGATGGACTGGCTGCCCAGGCCGTCGTCACGGTTTACAGCTGATCAACGACTTCTCGCGCCATTGAGGGGTTGTCCGTGATGATGACATCTGCACCGGCCACAGCGACCGATGCGACTTCCTCGGCGGTGTTGACGTCCCACACGACGGTACGGAGACCCGCGCGGCTCAGCTCCGCGATCAAGTCGGCAGCATCTTCTCCCAGCTGAGCGTATTGGGGATTGATGGCGTCCATCTCGAACTCTCGCGCAAATGCGACACCGATATCGAGAGGCACAGGGGTCATCACGAGCTGACCACGCAGAAACTCTGGACCGATCTCACCCGCGCGTTTCATCGACATCGGATCGAAGGAAGACAAGAGGATTCGTGTGGGGTTGTCATGGTCCCGGAGCTCCGCGAGGATCTCGTCAACGATCGTGCGCTCTGCGTCGAATCCGGCGTCACCGGAATCGTTCTTGATCTCCACGTTGACGAAGATGTGGCGCGGAATGGCTTCCATCGCCTCTCTCAGGGTCGGCAGAAGAGGTGCCATCTCACGAAGGACGACGAAGTCGAGGGAGGAGAACGTCCCTATGGCTGGATCCCGTTCATCGTGGTGCACGATGAGCACACCATCTCGCGTCCGGCGCACATCGAGCTCGATGCCGTCGGTACCTGCCTCAACGGCGAGTAGGTACGCTTCGATCGTGTTGTCCGATGCCCTTGAACGATCACCCCGGTGGGCGTACACCAATGGGCCTCGTCCGAGCGGTGTCCTTGTCATGGGAATCAGGGTACGTGAAATCAGTCGGTGACGGTCTCCCGGTAGCATGTCCGGGATGCAGCTCTACAACACGCTCGAGCGTGCCACCGTCCCGCTCATCCCGTCTGAACCTGATCGGGTGACGGTCTACCTGTGCGGTCCAACTGTTCAATCTGAACCCCATCTGGGACATGGCCGATCGGCGGTTGCCTTCGATGTGTTGTGCCGATATCTCCAATGGGTCGGATATGAGGTCGACTTCGTCCGCAACGTCACGGATATCGATGACAAGATCATCGATAGGGCGAGGGAGCTCGGGACCACAACGGAAGAGGTGGCGGCGGCCGCGGCTGAAGCGTTCGAGAACGCATTCGACAAGCTTGGCAACCGTACACCGACCAGCGAGCCGAGGGCGACAGACCACATAGATGCGATGATCGAGATGATCGGGACACTCATCGACTCGAACCACGCATACGAAGCCGAAGGTGACGTGTACTTCGCGGTTCGTTCGTTCCCTGAGTACGGAAAGCTGTCTCGCCACAACGTCTCCGATCTCAGATCGGGAGAGCGAGTCGAGATTGATGAACGCAAGCATGATCCCCTCGACTTTGCATTGTGGAAGGCGGCCAAACCGGGAGAGCCTTCGTGGGAATCCCCGTGGGGTGCCGGCAGACCCGGTTGGCACATCGAATGCTCGGTCATGGCCCGGGAATACCTTGGTGACGGATTCGACATTCACGGTGGTGGGACCGATCTCATCTTCCCCCATCACGAGAACGAGATCGCTCAGTCAGAAGCAGCAACCGGTGAGACCTTCGCCCGAATCTGGATGCACAACGGGATGCTGAACCTCTCAGGCGAGAAGATGGCGAAATCGACAGGGCATGTTGTCACACTTCAGGGTGCGCTCGAGGAATGGGATCCTATTGCGGTGCGACTCTTCTATCTCCGCACCCACTATCGGAAGCCTCTCGAATACTCAGAGGCAGCGCTTGGGGATGCCGAGGCAAGCTTGGGCAGGCTCAGAACGTTCCGCCGAAGGGTCGTCGACCCGATCGAGGATTCCGGACGTCCCGACATCCTCGACAGTTTCAAGTCGGCCATGGATGACGACCTTGATGTTGCCGCTGCCCTGGCCGTGCTGTTCGACGCCGTGAGAGAGGGCAACTCGGCGCTCGACTCGGGACAGGACGTGGCTCCCCTCGTTGCAGCTTTCGACGAGATCATGTCCGTTCTCGGGCTCACCGTTCCAGAGAGTCTCGAAGCAGACGACGGGTCCGTCGCAGAGTTCGCCGCCACGTTTGGTATCCACGACGGCACTATGGATGACCTCCTCGGGCTGAGAGACAGGGCACGAAGCGAGCAGGATTGGGCCAAAGCCGACACGATTCGCGACGGTCTTGTCGCTCTGGGTATCACTATTGAGGACACGCCAGATGGCGCTCGCTGGCATCGGAACTGAACTCGAGGGGCTTCATGCTGTTGAGGCAGCGCTGACGCGTGGTCGGGTCACGACCCTTTCGGTGGAACAACGCAGAATGGGGAAGCCGCACCTCGCCCGGATCGTCAGACTTGCACAGTCCCAAGGCGTTCCGGTCGATGTCGTTGATGACGTGAGACCCCTGGCTACCACCGGCGCCCCTCAGGGCGTATTCGCCAGGGCGCGCCCTGTCGTGCCTCTCTCGTTGAAGAAGGCGGTCGATCTGTCCGAAACACCGGCGTTGCTCGTTCTTGACCATGTTGAGGATCCTCGCAATATCGGTGCCGCGGCGCGTTCTGCCGTCGCAGCAGGCATGACGGCGCTTGTCGTCTCGCAACGCCGCAGTGCTCCGATCGGTGCAACGGCGTTCAAGGCCGCTGCTGGCGCGCTCGAGGTGATGCCACTCGTTGTCGTGTCTTCGATCGCCGATGCCCTGAAGCGGCTGGATCAGTTGGACGTGTGGAGAGTTGGCCTCGACGGAGGTGGTGACCGCTCCCTTCTGGGGCTTGACATCTTGGGACTGCCGGTTGCGGTCTGCATCGGCGCAGAGGGGGAGGGGTTGTCGAAACTGGTCGCGGAACGGTGCGATGTTCTCGCCTATATTCCCATGGTCGGTGGAACCGAGAGCCTCAACGCCTCTGTTGCCGCTGCACTCGCGAGCTACGAAGTCGCTCGAGTGCGAGGCTGGGTATCCTGACGCTTCTGCTGGCGTAGCTCAGTTGGCCAGAGCAGCCGCCTTGTAAGCGGCAGGTCATGGGTTCGAGTCCCATCGCCAGCTCAGTAACAGACATCCGATGCCAGACCCCAGACGCCGCATGTCTGCACCTGGCATCTTTCTTGGTATCCGAGCCTGCGGTTCCCAACGGAACCGCAACGTGTCGTTACACTCAGAGCGCATGGGGGAGAGCGACTTTGGATCCATCGTTCGCCGGGTAGGGATCTTCTCATGGTCCATGCTTGGCCTGATGCTGCTGATCGTGGCGGCCTTCTACGTGCTGGTCGAAGGCAGAGTTGTCCTTGCCCCGCTCCTCCTGGCCGTGGTGATCCTCTACGTTCTGAACCCTCTGGTCAGCTGGCTTGCCGACCGCGGAGTGCCAAGAGTGATCGGCGCCATCATCGGTTTCCTCGTCTTCTTCTCGGCGGTGTCACTTCTTGCCATCGTCATATTTCCCGACATCAGATCCCAGGCCGAGGCTTTCATAGCGACGTTCCCTGCCCTTTATGATCAGTCTGTCGCCGACCTCGAGGGCATACTGTCATCAGCCGGTATCGACAATGTTGCGATAATCAACTACGACCAGCTCCTTGATTACATCAACGATCCGCAGAACCGCAGCACGCTCCTCTCGATACTGTTCGACCAACTCGGCACGGTCACCTCGAGTATCTTCGAGTTCATCCTCGTGTTCCTCGTCGGGCCTGTGGTGGCGTTCTACTTCCTGATCGACCTGCCATCGGTCCAACGACGACTCGTCGATGTCTTTCCTGAGAACCGCAGGGCCGAGGCTTCCCATGTCGGGAGGCAACTCAACACGGCCATCGGTGGTTTCCTGCGCGGTCAACTCGTTGTGGCGGTCATCGTTGGTGTGATGCTCTCGTTCGGGTACTGGGTCATCGGGCTCGATTTCTGGCTCTTGATCGGGTTGGTTGGTGGCGTGCTCAACATCGTGCCGTTCCTCGGCCCTTGGGTCGGTGGCTTCCTCGGTGTGCTTGTGGCGGTAACCACGGCCGATTTCTCCACTGCGATCTGGGCCGTCTTGGTCGCAGTCATCGTCCAACAGATCGACAACAACTTCGTTTCCCCTTCGGTCCTGAAGGCCACCGTGAGGCTGCATCCCGCCGTCACCCTGCTCTCCCTCATCCTCGGTGGCACCCTCGCGGGGTTGTGGGGTGTCGTCATTGCGATCCCACTCGTCGCTTCGATCAAGATCATCCTGGGTCACTGGTGGAGGACACGTGTTCTCGCCCAGACCTGGGAGGAGGCGTCCGAGGCGATGTTCGACGAGCCGGAATCGCAGCGCTCCAGCAGAACGGGTGAGATACCGATCATCGAGGCGCCCGTTGATGGCTCGTCCGGGGGCGAGACCGACTGACGTGCAGATCTACGACGTGATCGTGGCGGCAATCATTGTCGCGTTCGTAGTGCGCGGTGCGATGCGCGGTCTGGTGCGTGAGGTGCTTGAGGTTGCAGTGTTGTTCGTGGGGATGGTCCTCGTGTTCCGCCTCTCGCCTGCCCTGGGATCGATCATCTCAGGCATGGCAAATGTGCCATTCGAGGTTGCACGCATCATGGCCGGAGTCGTGCTGTTCTTGGCGATCGTCATCGGTGGCGCACTCGTGGCTCGGATACTGTCCGGGACGTTGAGAGTGGTTCCGGGTGCGACCCTGCTCAACAGGACCGGTGGTGCGTTTGTCGGAGCGGGATACGCTGCGCTGATCGTCATCCTTGTCACGACGTTGGTGTCTGTCGTGTCCGTTCCGAACGATGTTCGCGAGACCGTTGACGAATCGATCGGTGCTTCGGCGATCGGTCGACGAATTCTCGAGCCGACAGGCCCGATTCAGCAGACGCTCTCATCTGTGAGCGGAGAGGAGGTGTTCTCCAGTGTGATCGCGCTTCAGGACGCTGTGGGTGCCCGTTTCGCCGCTGGCACGATTGCGATTCCGCTCCCCGACATAGGTGACTCTCATCTGCCGCCCTCCCAGTTAGTGGCCCAGCAAGTGTTCGACTTCTTGAATCGAACGCGAATAGCAGAGGGCCTTGATCCGGTCGGATGGTCGGGTGATCTTGCGGTTGTTGCCGTCACTCGGGCCGGCGCGGTGTATCGATCAGGATGGCTTGCACTTGACAACGATCTCGCGCAGTCCCTTACGGCACAAGGTGTGCCAGGGACGATCAATACCGAGATGGTCGTACTCGCCGCTTCGCCACAAGGCGTGGCGGAGGCCTTCATTGCAGCATCGACCTATAAAGACGCGATCCTCGACGGCCGGTACCACAGGGCTGGTATCGGTGTCATCGACGGACCGTATGGTCTATTGGCTGTTCAGGTGCTGAGCGGCTGACGGCGCACGGTCCGCGATCTCCGGATCGGAATCAATCCTCGTGATCCTCGCCGGCTGAGGGCTCCTCTTCTCGTTCGTCTTCATGAGCCGCGGCGGCTTCTGCCACTGCCTTCGCTGCGTCTTTGCGGGACGCCATGACCGCAGCAATGGCGGCGATGACCCCGAGGAGCAGGACGCCACCCACTATGAGCCAGATCCAATCTTGGGATGATTCCCCGAAGGTCGCGGTTGCGAAGATCTCCTTCGTACCGGTGAGTGAGAGCTCCCACACGAGTGATCCATCCGATCTCACCTCGTCAGCGTTGTGCTCGGTGACCGTGCCAGGCATCTTCACGATGACGTTGGCCGAGAAGATGTCCCCAGTGATCTCTGATGGATCGATCGGCAGGTCTTCACCGCCGAGGTCATCGATTCCCGTCGCCTCGACTCTTGCGGCGAGAGTGGCGGTCGAATCGTCGAATTCGTACGAGAACTCGGAGAAGGTCTCACCTTGGGGGACATCGAAATCGTAGGTCGACAGGTCATCGATTGAGGTCTGGGCACCGTAGTAGGTCATGTCGCCCTCGATCCGCTCGATGGGTTCAACGCTCCCCCCTCCGAATTCCGGGAGTTCGCCGAGGATGTCGCTGGGGTCACCACCTCCCTGGCTGACGAGATCGAGCATCTCCTCGTCGAAGCCGATCTCGGCACCCACGGTCGCGGACCCGTCCTCGCTGATGTCGAGGAGGATGTTGGACTCGATGCGACATGCGGACAGCAGCAACGCAAGAGCGAAGAAGGCGAGTGTGTACTTACGCATGTTGTCCTTCGGAATCGGTGTTCCACTGATGGTAGGCGCACAACGTTCTCCCGGGCGTGCGATATCGTTTCTGTGTGACCGATCCGGAACCGAACGTTCGTACCTCATACATTGCCGCATACCCGGAGTATGTGACGAAGGTGCTCTGGGTTGTCACCCGGTTCGTCCAGGCAGCTCGGACCCGACGCCCGCGAGGCTCACCTTCGGTGTGGCCATGGAAGGCCCGGGCACACGGCGCGGGTCCACGTGCCGGTCTGCTCTGTGTCGAGGCTGACGCTCCCAACCTGCTCGAGCAACTGAACGCCCTCGGATATGAAGTGCGGAAGCTGCCGTCGGTAGAGGAGTTCGTGCTGGGTGTCGTCGACATCTCGGTCCCCGGCGCCGACCGGGTCATCGCGGATATGGCGAGTGCCGGCACACGAGTCGTCGCCTTCGGTGTCGATCCAGATGACATCGTCCAGATTCGCACGAAGGCGCTGGGCGCGAGTGTTGTGCTGTCACGCACCGAGTTCTTGGATGATCTGGCTGGGCATCTGCCAACGATCGTGTAGGTCGTTTCGTGTTGATTTGTCCCATTCCACCGCCGAGGGGTTCCCTTCGTTGTCGACTTCGTATGCCATGATGCGAGTGAGACCGCGGAATGGGAGGCTCGGTCCGATGTGCGCCAAGGAGCACCCCTCACGTTGGTACGGTCCACGATGAGCGAAGCCGAGTCATGATTACCCCAGACGCCCTCATTTCTGCAGTCGAGCGACATCCCCGGGTGGTCGTCGCACACACACCCACGCCCATCGAGGCGCTGGCCAACCTCGGAGCCGATCTGGGGGTTTCTCTTTACGTAAAGCGAGACGACTGCACCGGAATCGGGTTCGGTGGCAACAAGGTGAGGCAGCTCGAGTTCTATCTCGGTGCGGCTCTCAACGAGGGTGCAGACGCTGTTCTGATCACAGGGGCCGTCCAGTCGAACTTCACTCGGACCGCAGCGGCGATGGCTCGAAAATTGGACATGGAGTGCCATATCCAGTTGGAGGAGCGTGTTGCCGATGTCAGCGATCTCTATCGCGACAACGGAAATGTGCTGCTCGATCGTCTTGTGGGGGCGACCATTCACAGTTTTCCCGACGGCGAGAACGAGGCGGCGGCGGATGCTTCCCTGCGCGCCATCGCGGACCAATTGCAGGCTGCAGGTCGCAATCCATACATCATCCCTCTGGGAGTGGATCATCCGCCGCTGGGTGCTCTGGGTTACATCATTGCCGCTGTTGAACTGGCCGAGCAGTTGGGAACCATCGAGCGATTCGACAAGATCGTTGTCGCATCGGGGAGTTCTCTCACCCATGTCGGTCTGCTCTTCGGTCTACGTGCGCTCGGAATCGACATCGAGGTGTATGGAATCTGCGTGCGGCGGGATGCCGATTCCCAGAGGGAACGGGTAGTGGCGCGCATCAGAGACCTCGGAGAGCTGATGGATCTGAGTGTGGACATCGGCCCGGCAGACATCCAACTCTTCGATGGGACGCTTGCGCCGGGGTATGGACGGCTGAATACGAGCACGACAGATGCGATATTGCGTACTGCACGAAGAGAGGGCCTGTTCCTCGACCCGACGTACACAGGCAAGGCGATGGCAGGGCTCATCCATCTCGCTCAGACAGGCGGACTTGCTGGCAACCGCGTTCTCTTCTGGCACACCGGCGGTCAGCCCGCGCTGTTCGGCTACGCCGATCAGCTCAGGTTGTCAACGAAATGATGTTGAACTCACCCAGCGATGTGGATGCATCCCATGACTATTGAGCTTCTCATCGCGAATGTGATCGTGGGTTTTGCCGGATTCGTGCAGACAACCACCGGAGTCGGATTCGCCATGGTTGCGGTACCGATGCTGGTGCTCGTCGATCTCTCATATGCGCCGGGTCCATCGCTGTTCGTGATGTTGTTCCTCTCGATTGCGATGGTTGCGGGTTCCTGGAGCGATGTCGATCGGCAGGGATTTGCAACATTGCTTCCCGGTCTGTTCCTGGGCACCGTTGCGGGCTCTCGGTTGCTTGGCATGCTCAGCGCGTCGGCGTTCGGCCTTGTCTTCGGAATCTTCGTGTTGACCGCTCTGGCAATCGGTCGAATGGGTTTCGCGCCGAGGCAGTCACCGGTCGTCAATGCCTCTGGTGGATTCGTGTCGGGGCTGATGGGAACGATCTCTGGCATCCACGGTCCGCCGTTGGCTGTGCTGTATCAGCGGGCGGAGCCTGCAACGGCGCGGGCAACGATCGCGTTCGTGTTCGTGATAGCGAGCGTTCTGTCGTTGATCTCACTCAATGCGGCCGGGCATTTCGGGCGAGATGAGGCTCTGGCGGGCCTGGCGCTTGTTCCCGGCCTCGCTGTCGGATTTGTCCTTGCAAGCACTGGGCGAAGATTCATCTTGGATAGTGCCGCTCGCGACGCGATGCTCTGGATCGCCGCGATTAGTGCGATCATCCTCATCGGCAAGAGCGTTCTGTAGGCGGCATCCAGAAAGGGTTCCAGGATGGGGAGGCTGAGCTGCCTTGCATGACCACTTATTGCGATATCAACCTTGGGACTGCGTCGTCATCGCCGAGGGAGGAGCCTTCCGAGAAGGAAGAGGGCCACGGCAGCGCCTGCACCAAATGCGGCAGCTCTGCGAGCATCGATCTTGATATCAGGCGTGCCTTCGATCGTTCCTGCGAAGAGAACACCGATGATGCTGTCCTGGACGTGCACTGTGTCTGCAAAGGCGATGCCGACGCCTGACTCGCTGACGTCAACGCTGTCTGCGGTGAGGAATCCTGCGCCACCATTGCGCAACTCCATGGTCTCGCTTCCGATTATGGCAGCGCCGCCATGGGCGACCGTCACATGGCTCGCTTCGATGCGCTGAACTCCGGCCTGCGTGACACTTACCGTGTCCGCTTGGACAAGCGCGGCACCTGCATGGACGATCTTCACCGTATCTGCCTTGACCTCATCGATGATCTCGAACTCAGAATTTCCGTCAGATGCCATGGCTCTCCCTCTCGTTGCCCCAAACGGTAGTCGGCTCGGAGCTGCACAGATCACGGTCCCGTAGCATGGGCAGGAGCACAGACAGGAGTGTCCATGACCTTTCAAAGCATCGATTACGCAGTCGAGGGTCGCGTGGCGACCATCACCCTCGATCGACCCGATTGCTTGAACGCCATCGATGATCATATGCCGGCTGAAATTGGTGCCGCTGTCCGGCTCGATGAGGAGGACAAGGCCGTCCAGGCGGTGGTCGCGACAGGAGCGGGAAGGGCTTTCAGCTCGGGTTACGACCTCGAGCTCTATGCAGAGAATCCCGATGCTCCGTTTCGTCAGTCGATGCCGTGGGATCCGATGATCGACTACGCGGGCATGTCGGCCAACACACAGCACTTCATGTCGTTCTGGCGGTGTCACAAGCCCACGATCGCGAAGGTGAGGGGTTACGCCGCTGCCGGTGCGATCGCGGAACGAGACTCCGGTGACCCAATTCCGCGGGCGTCCCACGACAGCTGACTGGTGTCTGCCATCATGCCAGCCATGGCAAACATCGTTGCGATCCAGGACACCTATCCAGACAATGCCAGCCACTGCTTTGGCTGCGGCACATTGAACGACCATGGATACCAGCTCAAGACAAGATCGGAGGGTGAGGGGACCGTCACGGAATTCCTGCCGGAGGCATCGCAAACGGCGTTCGCCGGCATCACCTACGGCGGTCTCATCGCTTCGGTCATCGATTGTCATTCAGCCGGTTCGGCGGCGATCTTCGCAATGAGGAACGCTGGCACCGTCGTCGGATCGGAGCCATCGCCACGGTTTGTGACCGCTCATCTCGAGGTGGATTATCTTGCACCGACGCCACTTGATCGCATGCGGATCGTCGGCCGTCTTGTCGAGATGTCGGATCGCAAGGTCATCGTCGAATCGGATCTGCTCGTCGACGGCGAGGTGACAGCAAGGGGTTCAGCGGTTCTGGTTCGTGTGAAGGACAAATAGGCGAATTCGAGGCATGACGTTCCGTATGACGCTGACGCAATGTGCCGATGCTCCCGTCATTCAGCGGCGGCTCGAACTCGATCGAGCGAGGGCGATGCCGCCAAGAAATGTCAATACGCCGATCACGATCCACATTCGGCTTCCCGTCATGAAACTCTGCGGAACGAGTCGGGAATTGAGGCCTTGCAGCGTCCAGACGGCCCCCATCAGGGCGAGGACGGATCCGACGATGATTCCCGTGATGCGCATATGGCGAATCCTAGGTCAAGGGTGATCGCGCACACTGGCTCTCATTCGTGGGCATCGAGTCTGTGACCCCGAGCCACGATCTGCATAGGAGCTCGCGGCCCCAGATGGTGGGCCCATCCGGGCCTGGTGTGGCCTTGGGGCGAGGACCTACGAAGCCTCGAAGAGTTCAATGACATTGCCGGAGGGGTCCACGCAGAGAATCTGTTTTCGTCCCTGCATTTCCACGATCTCGTTTCTGAACTCCACGCCCGCTGCCTTGAGCTCTGAGACGTGGGACTCCAGATCGTCGACGGTCAGGACGAACCTGGACCAGCCCCCTCCGGGGCCGGGCGTGGAACCATCGAGCATGGGTTTGGCTGCTGACGTTCGTGGTCCGGCAACCAAGAGCTCCAGATCGTCTCGGACAAGGATCGCAATCGCTGTTCCGAATTGCTGTTCGAGTTCAAAGCCAAGTTTCGAGACATAGAACGCAACAGCTTCGTCGACATCATCCACCATGTAACGCACTCGTGCCATGTGTTCGCTCCTTTGGGTGCCGGCGACTCCAATCATAGATTTGAAGAGCGTGACACCAAACGACACTGCAACAAGGATGGCAGAGCTGCCACCAATGTCCCCCCTGACGTTGAGCACGTATGAGTGCCTGAACGGTCGATCCCGACCGGTCTCAGGGACTCAGGGGCCGACCGGGGATATACCCGATACAAATCTTGGTCTTCATGCCTCACCATGCAAAGCATGACCGCACAGATCTACAACATCGCCGCCATGACCGTCAACACGATTCTGATGAATCCGCTCATACCCATCGTGCTGATGATTGTTGCACTGGCGATCGTCACAGGCGTTGCTGGTCGCGTCGCCATTCGGATGGAGGATCTCCACAACAACCGAGTCCGCCGCCGAGCCGCTCGCTTGAGCTGACGGCACGAACCGCCGCTTCCTCGATGTTGCGGACGTGACTCGATCCATGCGGACCGCAGCGTTCGGAACGTTCCGAGACTTCGTAGCTCCCCAGTCGGATAATGAGAGCGAGACAATGCACATATCCCGAGAGATCACTCCCGTCGCGACCCGCGTCACGCTGGTGCACAGCGGGTGAGAGACAACGCAGGAGACGGAGCGCCATGTGCAGCCGTTTGGACGGCGTGGCTCGTGTTCGGTATCGTTGGTGACAGCACCTCGAATTCCTTGATTCACCAGTCATTCAGGATGCGACGAGGAGGTGAAGAATGATTCGTAGGGGAACCAGAGTCGTACGACGCACGAAGAAGGTCGGGCAAGTTGCTCCGACCGGCAAGGTCATCGCGGTTCACGACTACTCCGTTGAAATCGAGTGGGACGACGGACACAAGAGCATCGTCTCGAAAGAAGCGGTCACTCTCCTGACCGAAGCCAATCGCCCGCAAAAGGGTGCATGAGCCGAACTGAAGGATCGACATCGCGGTACATGTGGCCGCAGTCCGGTCATATCGTGAGAAGATGAAAACGCAGTTCGTCCCGGCTGGCTTCGAGGTTCCACTGACGTTCGACGGACCCGGATTCCGTCTTGAACCGCTTGATTCCATTCACAACGAACGGGACCACGAGGCATGGATGACCAGCATCGGACACATTCGCACCACCCCAGGGATGGGAGGTCGTGAATGGCCGGCGCCGATGACGCTTGCAGACAACCTGGCCGATCTGGAAATGCACTCGATGGAGTTCGCAGACAGGGAATCCTTCACCTACTCGATCCTCGAAGGTGAGAGTGTCATCGGGTGCGTATACATCTTCCCGGGTCACGACGACCACGATGCAGAAGTGCGTTCCTGGGTAAGGGAGAGCAACTCAGATATGGACCTGGTCGTCTGGCAGGAAGTCAGCGAGTGGCTGTTTCGGGAATGGCCGTTTCGCAGCTTCTCCTATGCGACACGAATCTGAGGTGAGATCTCACCGACGGATGAAGACCTCAACCCCATGTGTTCGTGCCTCTGCCGATCACACATTCTGCCAGCCATCGACGCTCCGGCGGCGCATCGACTACTTGTCTGTGTACCAGACAGCCAGTGCAAGATGTGACCAGCTCAAGTTTGGCTGGGACAGGACGTTCGTGTTCACGATGGAAATGTTTGGTTGATTGGCAAGCCACTCGTTCACATCCGTCTCAAGAGACTCGAACTGTGTTTTCCTGTTACCGGAACTCACAGAGAAGATCTTCAACTTCATGATGCATCCTTCTCTCGGTGAAGTTCAGGCCATCCCCTGATACCAGAACCCACATGGTGACACCCAAGATATTGCGCCGTTCGGAGTCTCCACGCTTGTCGTTTCTGGCGTCGAACGTTTTTGCTCGCCGCGGTCGATCAGGGGGTAGTGTCAGATGGCGGGCTCGAATGGGCTCGATGCCCCAAGGAGGAAGATCATGTACGTCCTGGCCATCAACCACACAGTTGAAGACTACGACAGGTGGAAGGCGGTATACGATTCGATGCCACCTACCACCGCTGGCGGCGCCAAGTTCGCACGCATCAACCGCAGCGTGGACGACCCAAACATGATCACGGTTGTCTCCGGTTTTGACTCGCTCGATACTCTCAACGGTTTCTTGAGCAATCCCGAGCTCAAGGCTGCGATGCAGCGGGCTGGGGTAGTCGGTGAACCCCGTATCGAGGTCTACGAGGAAGTTGAAGTGATCTAGATCCGGTTGCGATCGGTCTCATGAACCGTTGCGGATCATGCTCCTTGGCAACTTGTTGAGGTCGTTCGCCCTGTTGAGACGGCCACGGCCGGATTGAGTGACGGCCCGGCCCGAGTCATAACCAACGAGTTCGTGCGCGCATAGGTGCTTCCGCTATGTGTGGGGCCTTGGAGAGATATCTGATCGATTGTCACGATCGTGACAATCGCCTGGACACACCTGGCGGCCGATGCAACACTCCAGACCAAGCGCATGCGGGGAACTGGTTGCTTCGAAGCGCGTGGCAGGGAAGGATGATGTTCGTGAAGGCCTTGTTTGGAATCACGTTCATGCTCGTGCTTGCAGCTTGCAGCAGTTCGGCAGCATCTGAGTCGGTGAACACGACTACAACACAGGTACCTACGTCTACGGCGACCCTCGAAACAGACACAGATGTACAGGCCTCGATCCGGTCGGAAGAATCCTGCCTGGTCAACGACTCTCCGTTGGTGATTACACGACAACACTGATGACTCAGACAATCAGGTTCTCTACCAGCGAGTTCTGGGACTTCAGGGGCGAGTTCGCGTCACTGTTGCTCCTTGGACAACCGGCAGGCCAGCGGGAGCTCAACTTCATACTGTTCCCTGTCTATTCGGGCGAGACCGTTACGGAAGCCATACAGAACGAGGCGATTTTCGAAGCGTCCGAAGTCGTGCCAGCGACAGTCGGTGGTATCGACGGTGTCTCGTTCATCGTCGATGTGGTGGTGCCCGGAGGCGGATCGGCCCAGACAACCGTGTTCCCGAACAACCAAACCTATAGCCAAGTCGATCTCGACCCACCAAGCTTCAACGATGGCACCCAGATGAGGTTCATTGTCGTCGAGATCGGCGACAACGTTCTCGCGGTCATGGCCTCTTCAGGCCCATTCGGATTCGGTGGCTTCCTCGAAGCAGCCGACGAGCTTCTCGCCACGGTTACGTTCGGCTAGGCCGACACCATCTTCGGCTCACTCACTCATACATTCTGATTGATACCCGTGCTGGGTGGGATCTTTGGGGCCTCCGGGGCCGTACCAACCACCGGCGGTGAGTGTTTGGGCTTGCCCGGACCCTCGGCTAATCTTGATCGAAGGTCATGGAGGAGCGCCCGATGTCAGACGAAGGCACGAAACGAGCGTGGCTTCCTCCGCGGTGGTTCGTTCGCCTCGCCTGGTCCACGCATCGCGGCCTGTACCGATTCACCGGTGGTCGATTCGGTTTGAGGCGTGCGAAGGCCAACCGCTGGGGAATGATGCACCTCACGACCACTGGTCGTCGCACTGGCCAGCAGAGGAGCGTCATCCTTGGCTACTTCGACGATGGCCCGAACCTCGTCACGATGGCGATGAACGGCTGGGCAAGCGGCGAGCCTGCGTGGTGGCTCAATCTCCAAGCGAACCCAGACGTCATCGTTGATCTCACCGATGGCCGACGCACCGTCAGAGCTCGGGTCGCAGTGGGGGAGGAGCGGTCGCGACTGTGGGCCCGGTGGCGCGAAATCGACACGAATCTGGACGCCTACGCAGCCCGCCGGTCTGCTGAGACCGCCGTTGTGATCTTGGAGCCTTCACCGACCCGATGATGGGCTGATCCAGATTCACCGGTTCGACCTGCATGCGTCGTGGGCACCATTTTCAAGCGTGCCACTGATACCGCTCCCGGTGCCGTTCGCACTACCTCTCCCGAATGAGTGGCAATCATGACCAAAACGATCACGGCCATGCCGATCATGGTCGGGGGCGTGGTTGAGTCGCCCATTCCACAGTGCTCGACACCTGATCGCACACGATCATGATCACGGCCCAAACGCAGCGTTGCTCGATACGGCGGCGGTTGGTATCCGGGCCACAAGGTCTCGCTGGTGGTCCTGGGTGTCACAGCCCTGATCCAAGGGATCATTGTCGTGTTCAGCGGGTCTGTTGCGCTGTTGTCAGACACGCTGCTCAACGTAACCGATGCGCTCACGGCGATTCCGTTGTGGATCGCGTTCGCCGGCGGTCGGCGAACGCCGGCTCGCCGCTTCACGTGCGGGTTCAACCGTGCAGAGGACGTTGCCGGGCTCGTGATTGTGGCGGCGATCGCCGTTTTGACTGCGCTGGTGATCTGGGAGTCATTCCAGCGGTTGTTTCAGCCTCGTTTGATTGACCATATCCCGTGGGTGATCGCTGCGGGTCTCATCGGTGCGCTCGGGAACGAACTCGTTGTCCGATATCGCATTCGGGTCGGGCGCTCGATTGCTTCCGAGGCGCTCATAGCCGATGGTCGTCATGCACGAACCGATGCGCTCACATCTCTCGCTGTCGTAGGCGCCGGAGTCGGAGCAGCCGTCGGGTCCGCTTGGATCGACCCGGCTGCTGGACTCATCGTCTCGGTACCGATCATGTGGTTGCAGGTCAAGTCGCCCGGCTCATGCTGCGACGTCTGATCGATGGTGTAGAGCCTGAGATCGTTGACGAAGCGGCCGAGGCAATTCTCACGGTTGACGGTGTCGAAGCTGTCGAGGATCTCCGGGTACGTTGGCACGGTCATCAGCTTCGTATCGCTGCGTCTGTCGCTGTCGATGCCCAGCTGACTGTGAAACGGGGCATGACATCGCCCACGATGTTGAACATGTGCTCCACCATCAGTTCCCCACGCCGATTGTCGTAACCATTCACATCGAACCCCACGACCAAGCCGACCGTCACGAGAGTATCGCCCACCACTCCCGCCCATAGCCTGCGAGTGGCGAGTCGCGGCGCCCATGGGCACGGTGATGTCTGAGGCAGTCACGCCCCGACGGATATTCTGTGTGGTGACCCCGAATGGTGCCTCCGGGATCCAGATCCTCAAGGTTGCGGTCGAGAGAGAACACACCTCTGTGAAGGGCTAACGACGGAGAGTGCGGTCTCTTTTGTCGACGACAGATTCCGGTGGCGCCCTCACCGCCGCTCTTGCCGCCTAGATGATGCACTGCACCATTGGTGATGTCCGTGACAAGTTCCATCACGACGACCTGCCCACGATGCGGTGGGACCAGCAGTTCCGGTTCTTCAAGGTAGATGTCATCGATGGCATGCAATCGGTCCGCTGTGGAGCAACACTCGGTGACAAAGGACAGAGGACGACGCGAATCGGAACGAGGCATGACCGTGATGGCCGTCCTACTTCTCGTTTCTGACATCCCGTACATCGGAGATGCCCTATGCGCGGCCTGATGCGGCCTCCTCCTCGCGGGTGCGTCCTGCCAGGAGGATGAGGTCTTCGTGGAGTTCGAACCAAACGTTGTGGTAGCTGTCCAGTCGCGGGGAGGCAATGTAGTCGAGGTGTCCCTCGGCCACGAGACCGGCCGCCCGTCCCAGTCTCGCCTTGTAGGCGCCAAGCCGCGGGAGCCCTCCGCAAAACTCGTCGATCCACACAGCCGCGTCGATGTGGAATGTCTCGAGATCCGAAAGGACCTCAGCGTCGTAGTCCAAGTCGGTGTGTTCGTTGAGCACAGGTTTTCCGTCAACTTCGTGCATTTGCCAGGCTGTGACGATCACCTTCATGCGACCATCCAGGTCGAGGAAATTGTCGAGTGCTTGCAGGGCATTGCCAGCTCCCCACTCCTCTCGGTCTGTGGATCGGAGTACTCCCGCGACCAACTTGCCGTCGTCGGTGAGACAGAACATGGGAGCCATCAGTTTGACCAGACCGTCGGCGGTCATCCGATCAAGGAGTCCGGATGCTTCTTCCTCGGTCGTTTGGAGCGCGGCCGCGGTCGCGTCAGGAGTTGCGAATCCCTTGATACTGAGGAGACGCAGCATCGTCTCAACGGTGGCCGGGCCAGCGGCTCGACCCTCGCTGCCCCCAGTTGTGGTCGCCTCTTTGTCCATTTCTTCAATCTCGGCGACATCGATTCCCAATTCGTCCGCCCACCTCTGGAGTTGTCTGGCTTCAGGAACGACTGTCGAATTGCTGGCGATCCTTCCGAGAAAGACTTCACCGGTGGTGCCGTCGATGGTCAGAGAGTCGCCGAGGTCGAGCACATGACCACCGATCGTGATCGTCGTCGCCCGGATCTCCAGAGCTGCGGTTCCCACCACTGCTAGAATACCCCAACCTCGTGCGACCACAGCGGCGTGAGAGGCGAGGCCTCCTGTTGCGGTGAGGATACCGGCCGAGGCCGCCATGCCGTGAACGTCGTCAGGGGAAGTTTCGTTGCGAACAAGGATGACCGATTTACCTGCGTTGGTCGCCTTCACGGCGGCGTCTGGTGTCGTCACGATGTCTCCGCTAGCAAGCCCCGGTGAGGCACCCAGGCCGGTGGCGATCGGTGTCGCCTGGGCCGAGAGCTTCGTGGCGGCTCTTGGTGGCGAGGCGAGAAGACGCGCGACGCGCATCACGGCGTCACGACGCGTGAGCGGAAAGGCGGCGTCGTCGGCCATCTCGATCGCGATGCGGAGGGCCGCCTGCGGGCTGCGCTTGCCGATCCGTGTCTGAAGCATCCAGAGCTTGCCTGACTCAATCGTGAACTCGATGTCGCACACGTCCGCATAGTGACGTTCAAGACGATCCGCATGGCGCCTGAGTTCTTCGGCAATCGCCGGTGCCCGCTTGTCGAGATAGGAGATGGGCTGTGTCTTGTGCGTCCCTGCCACGACATCTTCGCCCTGTGCATTGAAAAGGACGTCTCCGTAGAGAACTCGCTCGCCGGAGGCGGGATCACGCGTGAAGACAACTCCCGTGGCCGAATCAGGACCACGGTTGCCGAACACCATTGCCTGGATCGTGACTCCGGTATAGAGGTCATCGGAGATCCCTTCGTGGGCGCGGTAGCTGACCGCACGGTCGGAATTCCAAGAGCGGAAT
>PVMK01114026.1_pt1 | contig 19585 bp, 15 predicted proteins | sample 1853481 | NCBI WGS metagenome assembly PVMK01 (sample SAMN08533507, study PRJNA380276) | Marine sediment metagenome, whole genome shotgun sequencing project. | reverse complement strand
CGCTTCATCGATGGCGATAAGCGCATTGTGTTTCCCAGTGGGGGCACGATTTTCGCGTTGACTATTTGTCACTCGGCGAGCTGGCCGTGCATTTTCCGGGTGTGCCGCGAATGGCACTGACAGCAACCGCAACGGCGCAAGTCCGCGCCGAGATTATCGAGCGTCTTGCGCTGGTCAAGCCGGCACAGTTCGTCGCCGGGTTCGATCGGCCCAATATCCGCTACCTGGTGCAGAGCAAGGTCGATGCGAAGCGTCAGTTGCTGGAGTTCTTGTCCGACCGTCGGGATGATGCCGGTATTGTCTATTGCATGTCCCGCAAGAAAACAGAATCGACGGCCAGCTGGCTGGTCGCGGAGGGATTCGACGCGCTTCCCTATCATGCTGGTCTTGATGCTGCGACACGCGCCGCGCATCAGAGGCGATTCCTGGCCGACGATGGCGTTGTTATCGTCGCCACCATCGCGTTCGGCATGGGAATCAACAAACCGGACGTGCGCTTCATCGCCCATCTGGATCTGCCCAAGAGCATGGAGTCGTACTATCAGGAAACCGGTCGCGCAGGACGCGACGGCGAACCGGCAACGGCGTGGATGGTGTACGGGCTGCAGGATGTAGTGCGTCTCCGGCAGATGGTCGACTCGTCTATAGCGGACGAATCACACAAACGCAACGAGCGCGCCAAGCTCGATGCTCTGCTGGGGTGGTGTGAAGTTACCGAGTGTAGGCGACGTTCTCTGCTCGCCTACTTCGGCGATACGCTGGATGAAGACTGCGGAAATTGCGACGTATGCCTCACACCACCAGAAGTTTTCGACGGTACTGAAGCAGCACGAAAAATCCTTTCCACGGTGTACCGCACCGGCCAGCGATTCGGTGCCGTACACGTTATTAACGTTTTGATGGGGAAGGACAACGACAAGGTTCGTCAGCATCGACATGACTCGTTGAGCGTCTTCGGAATTGGTGACGAGCTTGAGCAGCAACAGTGGCGTTCCATTTTGCGTCAGTTAGTGGTGCTTGGTTTACTGTCGGTCGATACGGGAGGCTATGGGGCACTGAAACTGGACAACAGAAGCCGGCCACTGCTACGTGGCGAGGTCGAATTGCCGTTGCGCCGCGACCTGCTTGTCACGCGCAAAGCGAAAACACCGAAGCGGAAAACAGTTTCCGTCGCCGAGGAAGATCGCGACCTGTGGGAAGCGTTGCGAACCTGCCGCAAGCGTCTTGCCGATGAAAACAATGTGCCCCCTTATGTCATTTTCCATGATGCCACCCTGATGCAGATGGCCACCGACAAGCCGCAGACATCGGAGGCGCTGCTGGCGATATCCGGTGTTGGCCAGACGAAGCTCGAGCGCTATGGCCCGGCCTTCCTGGAGGTCGTTCGCCCGGCAGTTAAGGGGACAGTGACCTTAATTAGTTAGAGCCACTGTCCCCTCCCCCTCCTACGAACCGTGTAGGTGTTTATCGCAATGGTGTAGCCGCTCCGAATTGCTAGACTCAATTCAAGAGTCAGGTAAAGGAGATTTAGCGATGATGAGCCTCGAAATGATCATGAGTACTGACCTGAAAACGATTTCGCCCGGTTCGAACTTGGCCGAAGCGCGTGCGATTATGCACGACAATCGCATTCATCATTTGCCGGTAGTGGACGGCGACGAAAAGCTGGTCGGGCTCCTTACTCTTACCAACCTGCTGGCAGCGACAGATTCGATTTTGCGCGGCACCGACGACCGTATGCACGCAGCAGAAATCGCGGTTGAGGACATCATGATCACGGACGTTGTGACTGTTGACGAGCATGCCGGACTGCGAAAGGCCGCCCTGTTTCTTGAGAAGCACCGTATCGGCTGCCTGCCCGTAGTCACCGACGGAGATCTTCGCGGAATTATCACCGATACTGATTTTGTCGGTGTGGCTATCAACCTCCTGGAGCTGATTGAGGAAACCGAGCCGGTTGAGTCGTGAGGTAAAAACAGCATGAAGGAACTTCTGATCCTGGGTGCGGGAACCGGTGGGTGTGTTGCCGCCAACATGCTGAAAGGCAATCTCAATCTGAAAGAGTGGAGAATTACCATTATCGACCGCGCGTCGACACACATCTATCAACCCGGCTTGTTATTCATTCCATTCCGTTTGTATGGCTACGATTCCGAAAACGACATCACCAAAAGCATCGAGTCACCGATTCCGAAGAACGTCCGCTTTATTGCTGACGATGTGAAGAATATCGACTGGGTAAACAAAAAGGTTGAGGGCGCATTCGGAAGTTATCGCTACGACTGGCTCATTTCCACACTGGGTTGCCATATAGCGCCGGAAGAAATCGAGGGTATGCAGGAGCTCATGGGAAATGGTGTGCATACTTTTTATGACCTGGAAGGCGCAGTGCGAATGCAGGAGGCGCTGGATGAAATGAAGGAGGGGCGCCTCGTAATCGACATCGCGGAGATGCCGATCAAGTGTCCGGTAGCGCCCCTGGAGTTCGCATTTCTCGCCGACTATTATTTTCAACAGAAGGGAATTCGAGACCAGATCGACATCACCCTTGTGACACCGTTCGCGGGTGCTTTCACGAAACCCAACGCGAACCGCGTGCTGTCGAAGATCGCGGAAGACAAGGGTATCAATATCGTTTCCAATTTCGTACTCGCGCGCGTTGATGGTGAAACCAAGACCATATACTCTTACGAGGGACCTTCAGTGGAGTACGATTTACTCTGCGCAATTCCACCGAATCTCGGACCGGAATTGCTCGATGACTCGGGGCTCGGTGACGGCTCGGGCTTCGGCCATACGGATCCGCGTACGCTTAAGAGCCGCAAGGCGGATTTCGTCTACTTCCTGGGCGACAATTGCAACGTTGGCACGTCCAAGGCAGGATCGGTGGCCCATTTTCAGGCCGAGACGGTGATCGAAAACGTGCTGCGGGAAATGGACGACAAGCCGGCACTGCAGAGTTTCGATGGTCATGCGAACTGCTTCATCGAGTCCGGTCACCAAAAGGCGCTTCTCATCGACTTCAGCTACGACATGGAGCCACTGGAGGGGTCATTTCCGCTGGCCCATGTTGGCCCGTTTTCACTGATGGAAGAGTCATACATGAATCACATGGGCAAGATCGCGTTCAAGTGGGTTTACTGGAACATGCTTTTGCCCGGGCATCTGCCGAAGGTGCCACTGCTGCCATCGCATATGAACTTCGTCGGCAAGAACCTCGAAACCACGCCGCAGATCCGTCGTGCCAAGGAGCTCAAAGTGGCTGACATCATGCAGCGGGAAGTGACCACTGTCCGCCTGGGTTCAGCCCTGTCCGAGGCTGCCAGCCTTATGACCCGGGAGCGTATTAGCGGGGTGCCGGTGCTGGACGTGGAGGACAAGCTGGTTGGAATTCTGACCGAGGCCGATTTTTTGTCGGCCCTCGATATCCACGGTGGGTCAGCCATTCAGGATATGTTCGACACGATCATTCGCAAGCGACGCAGTCGCAAGAAGATGGGAACGATCGTCGAAGACATCATGACCAAAGATCCTGTGTGTATAGGCGCGGCGGAGACGCTGCAACAGGCGCTGCAACTCATGAACAGGAATCGTATCAAGCGTCTGGTTATTACTGACGACGAGAATCACGTAGAGGGAATCGTCTCTCGTGCCGACCTGATCAAACTGTACGCGATGCATTGATCGGGGTGCGCGAATAGCGCATCAGTGTTGGTCCACGAACTCCAGGTAATGTGCCGCCGTTTCCGCCGGACGCTCAATCATGGGTATGTGACCGGTTTCCTTCATGATGACCACGTCTGCTTGCGGCAGCAGTGGTCGCATCACGTCGATTGAGCTTACATCCAGGGTGCGATCATGTTCACCCCAGAGAATCAGCACGGGGTTTTCGATATCCGGCAGGATAGGCTCCAGGTATGAGGCGCGATCACTTTTAAGAAACTGAAAAATAAACCGGTTGAACTCGGCGTGATCCAAAGCCCTTTGCGCGAACACGCCTTTTACCGGCCACGGAACGAAAGGCTGCTTGTACGCTACAAACGCGAGCAGCTCGTCAAAGTCTTCCAGCGAATCCACAACCAGCGGATTCTCCCCTTTCGCCAGGGCGCGCAGCAGATCGCTTTCGTCGGGGGCGCCGACGCCGGAGTTATTGAAAAGCGCCATCGAAAGCACCTGCCCCGGGTATTCGTGGGTGTAAAGGGCGGCAAGATGACCGCCCATCGAGTTTCCTGCGATGTGGAACCGCCCAAGCCCCAGCGCCTCAGCGAAGCCATTCACCCGTTCGCACTGAGGCGGTAGTGAATAATCCCAATCCGGATGCTGCGCGGATTCACCAAAGCCCGGCAGGTCGGGAGCGATCACCCGATATTTGCCAGTCAAAGACTTGGAGAATCGTGTCCAGTTGTCCTTGTCGCCACCAAAGCCGTGCAGAAGTAACACCGCCTCGGCATCTTCCGGCCCACCCTCCAGGTAATGCCAGGTGTCGTCGCCAATGACAACGGTTTTGTGGTCCAGGCCACTCCTTGATCGCTCTGCATTGACCGCCAGCTTCGCGGTTTCCTCTGGGAACACAGCCATCAGGCCTACCAGGCCGGCAACCAGTATTACCAGATATGTTAGTAATTTTTTCATTCCCGTCCTCGAGTCAATATCCATTATATAACGGCCGCGAACGAAGCCCCGGGCCGCTCCTACGAAAGCCGCACCACGACTTGCGATTAGTCGGCACGTTCCAGTGCTTCGCTGGCTTCCATCCAGTCCCATTCCAGTGTTTCTGCTACGGACTTGAGTGATGCCTGCTCTTGGATGAGTTCGGCAAGTTCGGATTTGCGCTCGGTGTCGCTGTAAATGGCTTCATCAGCAAGACGTTCCTGCACGGTTGCCAGTTCGTCCTTGTTCGACGCCAGTTGGTCTTCGATATCGCGCACCTTGTCATAAAGTGGTTTCAAGCGCTGGCGTCGCTGGGCCTCCTGTTGGCGGAGCTGTTTCCTGGTGAGTTTCTTTGTTGGCTTCTCTTTGTCTTTCTCATCGGCATTTTGATTTTCGCGAGCTTCCTGCTCTTTCAGCCAGGCCGGATACTCATCCAGGCTGCGAGTGAAACGATCGACGATGCCATCATGAACAATCAGGAGTTCGTCGCAAACGCTGCGCAGAAGGTGTCGGTCGTGAGAAATAACCACCAGCGCACCACTGTACTCGATAAGCGCAACGCTCAATGCCTGGCGCATCTCGAGATCGAGGTGATTGGTTGGTTCATCCAGCAACAGCAAATTTGGTTGCTGGCGAATCATAAGCGCCAGCACGAGGCGTGCTTTTTCGCCACCTGAAAACGGCGCCACAGGATCAAAGATGCGCTCACCGCTGAATCCGAATCGGCCGAGGTAGTTTCGATGTTCCGATTCCCGATCACCGGGCGCGTAAATGCGAAGGTGGTCGAGCGGACTTTGTTCAGGCTTGAGCAGGTCCAGTTGGTGTTGGGCGAAATAGCCGATTCTCGTATCTTTGCTTAGTACGCGATCGCCGGAGAGCAGGGTACTGCCACTGGCCAGCGCCTTGACCAAAGTGGACTTGCCGGCGCCGTTAACCCCAAGCAACCCGATCCGGTCGCCGGCCATCAGGTTGAGGTTGATCCCTTCGAGCACGGTTTTTGGTTCACTTCCGGCATAGCCTACCGAGACATCAATTAGTCCGAGCAGGTGCTGTGGTTTCTTTTTCGGCTCCAGGAAGTGAAACCGAAAAGGTGAATCAACGTGCGCTGGTGCAATCAGAGTCATGCGTTCCAGCATCTTCAAACGACTCTGAGCCTGGCGCGCCTTTGATGCCTTGTAGCGAAAGCGATCCACGTAGCTCTGGATATGTTTGATGTCTTTTTGCTGGCGCGTGTACATGGACTGCCGTTGCGCCAGTTGTTCCGCTCGCTGTGCTTCGAACTGGCTGTAGTTGCCAGTGAACACACGAATTTCCTGGTGTTCGATATGGGCGATGCGCGTACACACCGTGTCCAGGAAATCCCGGTCATGAGAAATGACCAGCAGAATTCCCTCGTAGCGTTTCAGCCATCGTTCCAGCCACAGGATGGCAGGCAGGTCCAGGTGATTGGTGGGCTCGTCGAGCAGCAAAATATCAGACCGGCACATCAGCGCCCGAGCCAGGTTAAGGCGCATGCGCCAACCACCGGAAAACTCCTGTACCGAATTTCGCATGCTGCTGTCTGCGAAGCCCAGGCCGTGCAGCAGTCGTGCTGCGCGCGACTCGGCGGTGAAGCCGTCTATGGCTTCCATGCGCTCATAGAGGATGTGCACTGCGGCGCTATCACCCCCGGGATCTGATTCATCCGCTGCGATTTCGGCCTGTATTTCACGCAACTCGACGTCACCGTCCATCACGTAATCCAGGGCAGAGCGTGAGCTGTTCGGGCTTTCCTGGGCGACGTGCGCGATCTGGTCGTTGGGATCCAGACCAAGCGTGCCGTCATCAGCCTCAATCTCGCCGAGCAACATTGAGAACAGTGAGGACTTGCCGCTGCCATTGGCGCCAATCAAACCCATCCGTTGCCCGGCATGAATCTGGAAACTGACGTTTTGGACGAGCAACTTGCGTCCTCGACGAAGGCTGATCTTGTTAAGGCTTAGCACGGCTGGGTGGTTTTCTGCTGATTCGCTGGAGCGCGATTATATACATTCGATCTCGGTTTGGCCCTATCTACCACCGGCCATCAGAGTATGATGCACCGCCACCCGGCTGTGCCCCCGCCAGGCCACTATTCCACATCAGGATTGTCAGATGTCTTCGCCGAAGCCCAAAACCACGAATTCCGGATTTCGCGACATGAATCTTGCGGCGCCCCTGTTAGCTGCGCTGGATGAGGTTGGCTACGAGACGCCATCGCCGATCCAGGAGCAAGCTATCCCTCATCTTCTGCAGGGCTTGGATTTGCTGGGCCACGCGCCTACGGGTACGGGAAAAACTGCGGCATTTGCACTGCCGTTGCTGTCACGAATCAACATCGCCAACAAGCAGGTCCAGGTGATGACACTGACTCCCACCCGTGAGCTCGCGATCCAGGTGGCGGAGGCATTTCAACGCTATGCGTCTCACATCAAGGGTTTCCACGTGGTGCCGATTTATGGAGGCCAGGACTACACCGGGCAGCTACGGCAACTGAAACGAGGCGTGCATGTGGTGGTGGGCACGCCGGGACGCGTGATGGATCATATGCGTCGGGGAACACTAAAACTCGATGGCCTGCAGGCGCTGGTGCTCGATGAAGCAGACGAGATGCTTCGAATGGGGTTCATCGATGATGTCGAATGGATTCTGGACCAGACCCCGGAAGGACGTCAGATGGCCTTGTTCTCGGCAACCATGCCAAGAGAAATCGAGCGCATCGCGCGGCGCCATCTCGACAAACCCCAGGAAATTTCCATCAAGACGCAGACTGCGACGGCCGAGACTATTCGGCAGCGCTACTGGCAGGTTAGCGGTCTGCACAAGCTGGATGCCCTCACCCGGATACTGGAAGTTGAGCCCTTCGATGCGATATTGATGTTCGTTCGCACCAAGACGGCTACCACGGAGCTTGCTGAGCGCCTCGAAGCCAGGGGCTACGCTGCGGCGGCGATGAATGGCGACATGGCGCAAAGTCAGCGCGAACAAATGGTTCAGCGTCTGAAAAAAGGCTCACTGGATATCCTGGTCGCTACCGACGTTGCTGCTCGCGGGCTGGACGTCAGTCGCATCAGTCACGTGATCAACTACGACATACCCTATGACACGGAGGCTTACATTCACCGTATTGGCCGCACGGGTCGCGCGGGTCGTAAAGGCGAAGCAATCCTGTTCGTGGCGCCACGTGAAAGGCGCATGCTATATGCCATCGAAAGGGCTACGAGACAAAAAATAGAGCCGCTGGAGTTGCCCACCACCGAAATAGTGAATAACAAGCGAATCGCGGATTTCAAACAGAAGATCAGCGACACACTGGCGGCTGGTGAACTGGCGTTCATGCAGGGCCTGGTGGAACAATATCGGCAAGAACACGATGTGCCCGCGCTCGAAATAGCGGCTGCCTTAGCCAAAATGTCGCTCGGCGACCGGCCGTTACTGATGAAGGCGGAGAAAAGCAAACCGCCGCGTCCCGTACGAGATCCCAGGCCACGCAAAGAGAGCGGTGAGGCACGCAAAGGCAAGCCGAGACGCGACAGGCCGCAATCCCCGCCAGCAGAAAACCAGGAGCGATACCGTATTGAAGTCGGACATCAACACGGCGTCAAACCCGGAAATATCGTCGGGGCGATTGCCAATGAATCGGGACTCGATGGTGACCACATCGGCCACATTGAAATTCACACGGAATACAGCCTGGTCGACCTGCCCGTTGGTATGCCGCGTGAGGTTTTCAATGATTTGATCAAAGTCCGGGTGTGCGGTCAGGCGCTAAGAATTTCACGCGCTGGAAAAGGCGCATCGCAGAAGAAAGAGAAGTCAAAGCCGGCGCGCAAAAAGAAAGGCGGAAAAAAGCCGAAAGCAAGAGTAAAAGGTGAGTTGAAGTTGCCGCCAAAAAAGAAAGGCGGCAGCAAGGCGAAGACCAGGAAGAAAAAAGGCTTAACGCGATAGCCACGTAGCTGAATATTGCACCCCGTAGGAGCGGCATCTTGTCGCGATATTCAGCAATCGCGGCTGGAAGCCGCTCCTACGGGACGCTCCTACAGTTCAGCCCCGGTCACGTCGAGCTCGACGATCTCGTAACCCAGCTCTTGCAGGCCCGGCAGGATCACCTGCTTGTCGCCGATCACCACAATAATCATGTCGTCCATGTTGAGGTGTTTTTCAGCCAGGTCGTTTAGTTCCTTTTGACCAATACCGGCGATGATGGCGTTTTGCTTGTCTACAAAATCGTCATCCAGATTATAAGTGACTATCCTTGATAGAAAAACGAGCTTCTGTATCGGAGTTTCGTAACGACGGGCATCACGTTGACCGATAGCGTTTCGGGTAAATGTCAGCTCCGGTTCGGTGATGCCGTTTTCGGCGTAGTTACGTATCTCCTTCTCGAATTCGATTATGGATGCTGATGTTGCATCTGTGCGTACAACAGCACTCGCCACATACGCGCCATAATCTTCTTCGCCGCTAAATCCTGGCCTGCGCCATAGGAATAACCCTTGTCTTCGCGAAGATTCAAATTTATGCGGCTGTTGAAGGCACCACCAAGGACATAATTCATCAGGTTGGCACGATAAAATTCGCCGGTCGCATCGTAAGGGAGGGATCGTTTAACGATTCGAATTTCCGACTGTGCTGCACCGGGTTTATCGATCAGATAAATTTTCGTGCCGTCCACGTCGGGAAATGGCTGGAGCGGGGTGCGAGTAACTTCCACGCCCTGCATCGGTTCAAATACGCTCAGTTTTTCGAAAAGCGTCGCCTGATCAAGATTGCTTACGGCAATGAGATTGGCGATTTTCGGAGAATAATAATCTGCATGAAACTGTTTTACGTCGTCCAATGTGAGCTGGCTTACAGTCTCTACCGTACCAATATTCAGGTAAGCAAATGGATTGTCCCTGCCGAAAATCAGTTGCTGGTAGACGCCGGCAATAGTTACTGCGGCCTCAGTCTTGCTTCGTTCAATTGACTGCAGTGTCTGCGCCTTTAGCCTGTCGAAATCTTCGGGGTCAAACTTCGGCTCCAGCAGTTTCTCTGCCGCAATCTTGAGAGTGGCATCCAGATTTTCGGTCAGGCTGCGAATGGACATGGTGGTTGCGTTGTTGCCAGCACTGAACCGTATGGTCGAGCCGAGTTTTTGCAGGCGATTACTCAATTCTTCGTTAGTTGACTGGTTTGTTGCCTCATTCATCATTGCCGCGGTCATTGCGGCAATGCCGAGCTTGCTCAATGGATCATCACGCTGGCCGACGTCGATGCTCAGGCTGATGGTCGTTGTCGGTGTTTCATCATTGATCGCACCGAGAATTTTTAGCCCATTGTCGAAATCACCTCGCCAGATTGTCGGCAAAATAACACTGGGATTGGCGCCGGCTGGAGGCATGATGCTGCGATCGAAGTCATCTTTGGCACGGCGATAATCGAGATCCGCCTCATTCGTTGCCGCGTAGTCCGGCAGCGTCCTTTCGTATCGTGACCATGTGTCGGCGCCCGCAATCTGGTCCATCTGACCGTGCGGCACAATACTCATGATGACAGCCGGATTGCCGGCGATGTATTGCTTATAGACTCGCATGACATCTTCTTTTGTTACATTTTCGTAACGGGCGATGTCTTCGGCGATGTAGTTTGGATCGCCGTCAAAAGTTTCATAGTCAGCCAGTTGTGCTACCTTTCCGGCGACGCTTTCAAGACTGAAGATCATGCCGGATACGATGTTCATTTTGACACGGGTCAGGTCATCGTCATTGACCCCACGTTTTTCAAATTCCACCAGTGAATCCCGCATGATTTTCTCGAGATCCGCCAGCGTCTTGCCCATTGCCGGATTTGGCAGGGCCAGGATCGTGAATGTGCACGACAATTCAAGGCAGCCATGGTTTGAGCTTGCCTGCACCGCTAATCCATTCTTCACCATGTTCTTGTAAAGCAATGAGGTCTCGCCCTGGCCGAGGATGAACATGAGGACGTCCAGCGGCGCCTCGTCAGGGTGATGGCGATAAACGGTTGGGTAAGACATATACAGTAGCGGCAAGGAAACCCGATCCTCCATGGATATGTAGCGATCCTTGTCCAGCGTAACAACCGGCTTCTCAGGATTGTCAACCTCAGGCCCGCTCGGGATGGAGCCGTAATATTTGGCGACCCACTCCAATGCCTGTTCTGCGTCGAAGTCACCGCCAATTGTCAAAGTGGCGTTGTTCGGTCCGTACCATCGCAGGAAAAATTTCTTCAGGTCGATTACGTCAACGCGATCCAGATCCTCCAGGTAGCCGATCGGCATCCATGAGTAGGGATGGCCTTCCGGGTAAAGGGCCTCGTTCACCCGTTCGTTCAATAAGCCATACGGGCGATTGTCATAGGACTGCCCTCGTTCATTCTTGACCGTGTCGCGTTGCACTTCGAATTTTTCCTGCGTCACTGCATCCAGCAGGAATCCCATTCGATCCGCTTCGAGCCAGAGCATCTTCTCCAGCTGGTTCGCGGGCGCAGTTTCGTAGTAATTAGTGCGATCGTTGCTTGTGGTGCCGTTCAAAGTGCCGCCGGACTCAGAAACGATTTTGAAGTGCTGCTCATCCGCAATATTTTCGGACCCCTGGAACATCATGTGCTCAAAGAAGTGCGCGAACCCGGATTTGCCGACTTCCTCCCGTCCGGAACCGACATGATAAGTAATGTCGACGTGTACCAACGGGTCGGAGTGGTCTTCATGCAGTATGACGGTGAGACCGTTTTCCAGCTCATATTTCCTGTAGGGAATAATGAGCTCCTCAGCCGTCGTTCTTTCCACGGACTCTACGAAAGCTACACCCTCTGGCAGATTTGGCGGGGCAGCTAACGATAGTGATTCAGTAGCTGGCTGGCAGCCGGCGACAGACAATAGCAGGCCGGAAGTAATGAACGACAGTGTTATTGATTTCATAGAATATGCAGCCGTTTCCCGGCTGATCTTGTTGTGATGATAGTCGTAGTTGACCATGAAACCGGCGGATTGTTCAACGCGCGTAGCCGGATTGGGCGATGTATTCGCTACGCAGCGTCGCGCCTCGCATCGACCTCATTGCTGAAGACCATCGCGCCGTCTTCAGTCGGGCCCTTCCTGAGCATCTGCTTGTCTCGATGGTAATTCTGCGCATTGACCCAAGGCTCGTGATCACCTTGCTTCGGCAGGATGTTCATCACACGCTGCACGTAGCCGGATGAGAAGTCATCAAACCAGGGCCGTGCCGGCATGTCCTGGTCTTCGTCCCGAAGCCGTGGGGTGCACTGTCGAAAATCCGCCTGGTCCATATGATTAATGAGCCGGCACACATATTCGGCATTGAGATCGGCACGCAGCGTCCAGGATGCATTAATGTAGCCGAAGGTTGACAGCATATTCGGTACGTCTGAAAACATCATACCCTTATAGGTATAGGTGGCCGGAAAAGCGACCGGCTGGTCATCGACGATCACCTGCATACCGCCGAGGACAACCAGTTGCAGCCCGGTAGCTGTTATGATGATGTCGGCCTGCAATTCTTCGCCCGAGGCCAGCTTGATTCCGTTCTCTGTAAATGTGTCTATCTGATCGGTAACGACGGAAGCCTTACCGGATCGAATGGATTCAAACATGTCGCCGTTCGGCACCAGGCAAAGGCGCTGATCCCAGGGATTGTAGTGGGGCGTGAAATGTTTCTCGACATCGTAGTCCGGGCCCAGTTCTTTTCGAACCCACTTGAGCAGTTGTTTCTTAAGGCGGTCTGGCCGGGTCCGCGACCGGTAATATATAAATTGTTGAAATCGCGTGTTCTTAAATCGTGTGATTGCGTAAGCGATTTTGGCGGGGAGTATCTTTCGCAGGACATTTGCGACTATGTCCACGTCGGGGGCCGATACAACATAGGTGGGTGAACGCTGCAGCATCACCACATGCTCTGCGTCCTTGGCGATCTCCGGCAACAGGGTGACCGCGGTTGCCCCGGAACCGATAATAATTACCTTCTTACCTTTATAGTCCAGGTCCTCCGGCCATTCCTGCGGATGAACGATCTCACCCCGGAAGCGTTCGCGGCCGGCGAACTCCGGTGTATAACCTCCTTCATAGCTGTAATAGCCGGCACACATCAACAGAAAATTGCAGCGGATGCGGACTGTCTCGCGGGTATCCTGGCGCTCCGCCTCAACCGTCCATTCGGCGGCGGCGGTGGACCAGCTGGCTTTTGTTACCTTGCAGCCATAGCGGATTTTCCTGTCTATGTTGTTCTCCGCCGCCGTTTCATTTATGTAGCTTAAAATCGAAGGACCATCGGCGATGGCCTTCCTTGCAAGCCACGGTTTGAAGCTATAGCCGAGCGTATGCATGTCGCTGTCCGAGCGGATGCCCGGGTAGCGGAATAGATCCCAGGTGCCGCCCATTGCGTCCCGGCCCTCCAGAATGGCGTAGCTCTTTCCTGGGCAGTATTTTTGTAAATGCCAGGCCGCACCGATCCCGGAAAGCCCCGCCCCGACGATCAATACGTCCAGGTATTCAACAGGGGCATCGGAATCGTCGGTTGCATGGTTGTTAGGATTTTGATTGTTCAATGGTCACCTGATTCGAAATCTTGATATGCGCCAGTTGGCAGGCTACCGTAAGTATACGCTCGGCTGCCAGCCGATATTTTAAGAATCCCGAGGGAATAACATGTTGAGACTGACAATCGCGCTGCTTCTTATTGTGACCACGGCAACCGCTGATGACAGCGTTTTCGTAAATACGGATATTTTCGAACTTGAAGTGGCGGCCGACCCGCGAATTTCTCGGGACGGATCCCGCATTGCCTATGTGCGTAGGTCAATGGACATCATGACGGATACGCCTGTCTCCAACATCTGGATTATTGATGTTGACGGTGACAATCACCGGCCGCTTCTATCGGGGGCGCGAAGTTACAGTAGCCCACGCTGGTCGCCGAGCGGTGATCGACTGGCCTATATCTCGAAGGTTTTCGGCCGGGGCGCACAAATACACGTTCGCTGGATGGACACCGCACAAACGGCATTATTGAGTAATGTGCGGCAGTCGCCGTCTTCCCTGACATGGTCGCCTGACGGTACCCGGATCGCTTTTGAGATGTTCGTCGAGGATGAAAAGTCTGCACTGGCTTCTCCACCCGTTGCGCCGGATGGTGCGGAATGGGCGCCTCCGGTCATCGTCATCGAGCAGATGAGTTACAAAAGTGATAGCGAGGGCTACCTGGATACAGGCTATTCACATCTGTTCGTGATATCCGCGGAAGGCGGTACGCCAAGGCAATTGACCAGCGGTGACTACCATCACGAAGGGCCCCTGACCTGGATGACGGATGGCAAAAGCATCGTATTTTCTGCCAATCGGCAGGCGGAGTGGGAACATGACCCACTGGAGGCGGAACTCTGGTCTGTGAATGTATCAAGCGGCGAACTAACGCAATTGACCGATCGCAACGGCCCGGATTTTTCGCCGAAAATTTCTCCCGACGGGTCAAAGATAGCCTATCTTGGATTCGATGATCAGCGAATGGGCTATCACAACACCAATGTGTATGTGATGGACATCGACGATGGATCTGTCAAGTCGCTTACAGACGATTTCGATCGAAGCGTCGGCGATGCGCAATGGGCGGGCGACTCCAGAAGCCTGTACATCCAGTATGATGATCACGGCCGCAGAAATATTGCGACGCTTTCCATGAGTGGCAGGATTTCATCCGTTGCCGATGATGTTGGTGGCGTCTCACTTGGGCGTCCGTATACCAGTGGCGGTTTTTCGGTTGCGAACAATGGCGCATACGCGTACTCGGCTGGTCGACCCGATCGTCCCGCCGATGTGGGGACAGGCCGGGGAAGCAAGTCGTCATCACGCATAACGAATCTGAACGAAGACCTGTTTGGACACAAAACGCTCGGCGGGGTTGAGGAGATAAGCTGGAAATCGTCCTTTGATGGTCTGGAAATACAGGGCTGGCTGGTAACACCACCCGATTTCGACGCGAACAATAAGTATCCACTAATCCTTGAGATACATGGCGGCCCGTTTGCGGCCTATGGCCCGCAGTTTGCTGCTGAAAATCAGTTGTACGCAGCAGCAGGCTACGTTGTTCTTTACACGAACCCACGTGGATCCACGAGTTACGGTTATGACTTCGCAAACGAGATTCACCACAATTATCCCGGGCAGGACTATGACGACCTGATGTCCGGCGTCGATGCTGTTATTGAGCGAGGCTTCATCGATGAGGACGCATTGTTCGTTACCGGCGGATCCGGTGGTGGCGTGCTAAGCGCCTGGATTGTCGGCAAGACGGATCGATTCAGAGCGGCGGTTGTCGCCAAACCGGTCATTGACTGGGGCAGTTTTGCATTGACGTCCGATGGTGCGCCTTTCTACTCAATGTACTGGTTCGCGAAAATGCCCTGGGAAGATCCGGAAGCGTATTGGGCGCGGTCACCGCTGTCACTGGTCGGAAACGTATCAACGCCGACTGCGCTCTTAACCGGCGAGCAGGATTTCCGTACACCGATCGGGCAGTCGGAACAGTACTATGAGGCATTGAAAATCAGGAAGATCGATACGGCACTGATTCGCGTGCCGGAGGCGACCCATGGCATCGCCGCCAGGCCATCTCACCTTATTGCCAAGGTCGATAATATCCTGGCGTGGTTTGAGCGCTACGAGAAAGATTAGGCAGCAGCTTGATTATTGATACTTCCATGCAGCATCGATTCGTCGTCGGCACAATTGTTTTGCTGGCATGCGTTGGCAGCACAATGGCACCACGAGCTTTTGCGGATGATGCGATCTTCGACATACGGGAAATTCCGAACCAGGGTCGCAGCGTAGCGGCGGAACTGGCGGACTTCGACGGCGACCAGCGCAAGGATCTCATGGTCGTCAGCATTGAAGGTATTCCGCCAGAGGAATCACGCACAATCCGGGTGTATCTGCAGCAGGCTGACGGCTCTCTCCCGAGCACACCGGATCACAGCATTTCGCTGCCGCGTTGGAGTACCTTTTACGATGTAGCGGATCTGAAGAATACGCCCGGCGACGAGCTGGTTCTGTTACGCCCTGATGGCGTCACGATCCTTTCCCTGGCGGATTCTTCCGGCCGGCAGTGGGATTTGCCGACGAGCGGACCCAGCACGGTCGGCGTATCCGATGATGAGCGCGGATTCGATCGTATCCGTCTCGTCTATTCCGGGATTGCTCCCGAGCCGGTGATCCTGGTACCTCAAATAGGTGCGATGTCCATTCTCACGACAACCGGGGCCACGCTGGCGCAGATCGATGTGGCGCGGCGCGGCAACTATTTCGTGGTGCCACGCTCGGGGCCCATAGCCGTGGAAAGTGATATCCAGCTTTTTCTCGACTCACCAAAAGTAAGCGTAGGAGACGTTGACGGCGACGGCCGGGCCGACATCGTCACATCCACTCGCCACGAACTGCGTGTATTCCTTCAATCCGAAAGCGGATCCTATGCGCGCGAGGCAAATACCATTCAGGCCCTCGGATTCGTAACGCAGCGCGATCACATTCGAGGTACGGGAGGAGTTGTCACGATTACGGGTGATATCGACGGCGATGGCCGCCTTGATCTGTTGATCACTCACGTCGAGGGTAGTTTTTCTGATGCCACAACCAGCACCTATATTTTCCGAAATCGCGACGGTGGCTGGAACCTCGATGAGCCCGACGACAGCTTCATAAACGAAGGCGCACTGGGTTCGGACCTTCTCGTGGATATCGATCAGGACAACCAGCTTGAGCTGGTGCGACTCCAGCTCAAGTTCAGTTTGTTCGAAATTATCGAGCTATTCCTGTCGCGCGAAGTCGATTCACAATTAACGATTCACCGCCTCGAGTCCGATGGCCATTACAGTGCCAAACCATGGGTAAAGCGAAAAATAAGCACCGGGATCAGTTTTGATACTTTCCGGAGCAAAGGCTTCATTCCACCTGTAGGAATAGACTTAAACGCTGACGGTTACGCGGACATACTCAGTTCGGCCAATGGCAAGGGAATGGAAGTTTTCCTTGGGGGTGGCAAGAAGCCGTTTGCGAGGCGATCGGCCGTACAAAAATTCAAGACAGCCGGCGTTATCCACTTCACGGATTTTGATGACGACGGCTTACCTGATTTCGTCCTATTTGATCCGCAGAAATTCGACGCAGCGATTCAGATTGGACTGAACCTTGGTAATTTACCGATCTTCCCGCGGCAAGATAGTCCCGGGCGATAATGGGTTTTCGATGCCAACGGAAAAACAAATCGAAGAGTTTATTGCTGCTCATCGTTTGCCCGCCGGATTTGGCAATTTAATTGACGAACATTACGCTCCGCTCGCCGCCTGGATTATGGCCAGGAAGCGCCCGGGCGAAACACTGCTGGTCGGGATAAACGGCGCGCAAGGTACCGGTAAATCAACACTTGCCGCCTTTCTCAAGATAGCGCTCGAATCGGGTCCGGGCTGGCGAGTTGCCGTCCTGTCAATTGACGATTTCTACCTGACAAGGGCGCAGCGGGGCGGTCTGGCCGCTGACGTACATCCATTACTGAAAACCCGGGGAGCTCCGGGTACGCACGACATGAAAATGCTGGCCGATTATCTCTATAAACTCAAAAACCCTGATGGCAACTCAACACTTCCTGTGCCGGCCTTCGACAAAGCACGGGACGACAGAGCTGACGAAGCTGACTGGTCCATCATAACGGGGCCAGTGGATTTGCTTATCCTCGAGGGGTGGTGCGTGGGCAGCAAGCCCCAGGCTAACAGCGAATTGGAAACGCCGATAAATTCACTGGAAGAATACGATGATGCGAGCGGAGAATGGCGTACGTACGTGAACGAGCAGCTGAAAGGCCCTTATGCACGGCTGTTTGCGCAACTGGATGCACTGGTATTTCTGAAAGTACCGAGTTTTGATGCGGTGCATCGTTGGCGCCTGGAGCAGGAGGAAAAATTGGCGGCCAGCATGCCCAAAGACAAGACGGGCATTATGGATAGCCATCAAATTGCCCGCTTTATCCAGCATTATGAGCGCATAACAAGGAACGACCTGGCGATCTTGCCGCAATCGGCTGATGTTGTACTCGAGCTTGACGAAAATCATGAATACACGGGGAGTCACTACAAACCGTAGGAGCGGCTTCCAGCCGCGAATGATTGGATCGCGGCAAGAGCGCTCACGCACATCCATGTGCTCCGCGACATAAGTAAATCCTGTACAAAATACGGCTCCTACGGATTAGTGAGCTTCGCTTTTATTGACTGACCAGTCGTAGTCGCTGAAAACGACTTCGAAGTCAGCTGCGAGTTGCAGCTCTTTGCGCCGTTCCTCGTCTGCAACACTCGCAATATAACTGACCAGACCGTGCTCCGTCGGCAAGCCACGTTTCCGCAAGTCGCTGATGAAGTCTTTTTCAAACCACTTGAAAATTTCAGACAGAATGATCTTCCTGTTTTCATGATCAATGTGAACATTACGATCGTCACTGACAAATTCGGCGGCTGCCTGTTGCAGCAAAGGTTCGAGAGCATCGCCGGTCGGTAATTCAGGGCGCAGTACCGGGCAACTTTCACTGCCGCAATTCAACACGAAATGAATGCGAGCATCTTTGTAGGTGGCACGAATTTTCTCATTCTCAACGGCGTACAAACTGTATGCCGTGCCCCCAAAAATATATCGCTGGCGATAAAAGAATCCGAAACCTTTAACAACTTCAACCGGGGCTTTGACGTCAGTAACGCTGTTCAGGGGCCATCGATCGAGCACGCTTCTGATTACATACGCGTTGTACGCATATAACCAGTAAGCCAGCGCATCATTGCGAGTTGCGAACCGTTCAGGTGAGTTCTCGGGGCTGTAGCGGCTAACGGCAGCGAGATAGGAGTCGAGTTTGCGATTGGCTTCGTCCGATTGGTCCCAGGCGTCGTAATCGACCTCACCGGCACTGTCGACATAGGTTTTCAGCAGGCCTTCGAGCAGTAAGTGCGAAAAGCCGTCGTGCGGAAAATCGCCAGGTACGTCGGCATCAATCACGTTCAGTTGCGGACGGTTAAGCAGATACACGATTACCACCAGCAGGACGATCGCGAGCACAGCAACGGTTGCGATGGTTTTCATGAGGTTTGAGATCGCATTGTTCTGTTCAGCAATTCAGGCAGATGTCGCGGTATCGTTTGTATGACGCACCCGCCATGACAAAAAACACGGCTGACATTGAAAATGTCAGGAAGTCGATGCCAGGACGGGTATAGGACAGATACAGGCCTACGCCGAACAAGATCAGCCCGAACATCGTGTACGTCAGCACGGTTGCCGGCATTGGAGGTTTTCGTCCAATGCCAAAACTCTGTTTCAGCCGTTCTTCCAGTTGATAACGTTGCTGCAATTCAACGACGCAGTTTGCGCTGCAGGCGATGCCCTGGCCGGTATCGTCAGAACATTCGACGCACGCTGCTTTGCCACAGTTCCTGCAGATCGCAACGGCTGTCTGGTCAGGGTGACGGAAACAATTCAATGCTCAAACTCCTCAACGTCGAGATCGGGATGGGCTCTCGGAATGGCTACACGGAACCAGATAAAGGGCAACAATGGATTTGGCAGCCAGTACATCCAGCCGAAATTGCGCAAGCGCCTATTTTTGTCCAGGTGCAGGTCCATCCAGACGTAGAGAAATTTGTATATGCAAAGGCCCGGTATGAAGTTCGGACGGAACCGGTCGGTTTTCAGGTATTTCCGGGAAATGTAGAAATTGCCTTCGAAAGGCGTTATTCCCCAGCCAAGCGGACCTTCCGCCAACAATATGCCGGATTCCCGATGCTTGATGCGTACGTTAGTCATTCGTGGCCTCAAGTGTGTCGAGCGCCTTGCGTAGCTCAGCGGCCCAGTACGGTGCCAGCCGTTTGGCGG
>PVMK01189061.1_pt2 | contig 19595 bp, 14 predicted proteins | sample 1853481 | NCBI WGS metagenome assembly PVMK01 (sample SAMN08533507, study PRJNA380276) | Marine sediment metagenome, whole genome shotgun sequencing project. | reverse complement strand
GGGGCTCACGAGGCTGTCCCGCAATTGGAAATGAGAGAAGAAGTTTTCCAGGCGGCGGTTGACGACCCGCGAAAACATGGGAAGTAGGACGTGTCGGCGTCAGTTATGCGGTGTTTGTGGGAGGAATAGGGCGGGGGTGACGGATCGGCAGAGTGGTCCCGTCGATTTCAGCAAGCCGGCAGTACGAAAGTCCCCTCAGACCAGGAGCGATACAGCTTTCTGAGGTTGAAAGCGAAGCACACGAGCGCCCACTGCATTCTGACAGGGTCGAGATTGTGGACGGTGAAGCGCCGAAAAGACATGCCCTCTTTGATGGTCCCGAACGGCGGTTCAACGATCACCTTGCGCCGTGAGAGGCTTCGTTTAGCTTCCGGGGTCCGCTGTTTTTCGATCTGCTTATCGACGGCGGGCTTGTAGGGATTGATTCGGATCGTCCTGCCGCGTTTGCTGGAGCTACAGCTGAAACGATCAGGGCAGTCGTGGAAAGATTGACATCTGAAAACCCTGACCTTGTATTTGTTGGAGCTGTCCCACTTTTCGTGCTCGAATGTGAGGAATTCTCCGCGCGGGCAGATGATCACATCGCGTTGTGTGTCGTGGTGAAACCGTGAGTGGTGGAACTCATCAGGATCCTTTGGCTCGTCCATGTGAGATTGAAGGTGGACTAATACGTTCAAGCCTTCTTCTTGGGCTTCGTGGAGAGCTGGACCCGATGAGTAGCCCTTGTCTGCGACTGTTTCCTCAGCTGTGTCTCCGAGAACCTCGTCGACCTTCTTCACCATCGGCACCAGCTGCTCGTAGTCGGTTTCCTCGGTGGTGACGTCTGCGGCGACAATCAAACCGCTGTGCTCATCGACGACGACCTGAGGGTTGTAACCGAAGCAGGTTTGGCCATCGCACTTCATCATCCGCGCATCCGGCTCGGACGGCTGCAGATGGTCCGTCTCTGCATTGTCAAGCTCAGCCAGAGCATCGCGGATCGCTTGTCGTCGGTTTTCAGCGTCTTGTAGTTCTTCGGGTAACTTGTAGTCGCCTTCCTGCTCTCTTTCAGCCGCCTCCACCTCGGAAAACATCTCGTCGAATCTCGAGTCAAGCTCTTTGAGCGCACGCTCGAGCTGCTTTCGGTGAAGGGCGGTGTGACGTGAGGCTTGGGCCCGAATCTTCGTCCCGTCGAGCGCATGCAAAACCATGCCGACCAGGCCCGAAGATGCCGCGACTTGGACACCCGCGGCAAAGGCTTTTCGGATGGCCTCCGGATTGTTGCGAAGAAAGCGCCACAGAGTGTTGTGATCGGGATACTTCATTCCCGTGAGCCAGATCAGAGACAGATGCTCGTGACAGGCCCGTTCGAGCTCCCGTGTGCTCCGTATTCGGTTGAAATAGCCGTACAACCAGACCTTCAGCAACAGGTCCAGCGCATAATTCGGACGGCCTCGCTCAGATCGGCGTGCCTTAAACTCTAAATCCTCCAGGTCGAGGGCATCGACAAAGTCCCGGATAAACCGCGCTGGGTGATCAGCAGGCACCCAATCCTCAAGGGCCGGTGGAAACAGATGCATGGAATCATAGTCGGGCCGTATCTCGTTTGCCATGATCCAATTATATCCTCTATCTTATATTAATGATATATTTTGATATACATTATGAGCTAGATCTCTGATTTGTGAGACAGCCTCTCACGCCCCAGGCTATGAGTATGCCGCCGCTTCGCGGCTTGGACGGTGTGCGTCAGGCCTGAGCGGAAACGCCGAACGCACGACATGCCATGTGCACGCCATCGCCCTGCCGCTGACCTGGTTGACCACCGACCTGAGCGCCGAAGCCGATTCACATCCAATCCTGGAGCGTGAGCACTATTTGTGGGTGTGTGTGTATCGCCGATTCGCGGCTGAGCAGATCGCCCAGGGTCCGGAGCGCCGAAGGCGCGTCAGATTCATAGCCTGGGGCGTGAGCCCCAGGAATCGATGAAACAAGAATGATCCAGCCGCGAAGCGGCGACAGACATTAGATGTGGATTCAGTTGACAATACCCTACCCTGGTATGGTATTGTTCTTCCATGACGGAGGTGACGGTGGCTGTTGACGAACAGGTTCAGAAAAGCGCACTCAGACGTCTGAGCATCATCGAGGGGCAGCTCAAGGGAGTGCGGCGGATGATTGAGGAGGGGGACGGCTGCGTAGAAATCCTGACCCAGATCTCGGCCATCCACGAGGCTCTGCGAGGTGTCGGCAAGGTAGTGGTGCGCCATCACATCGAAACCTGTGTCACCGAAGGGCTGCAGACGGCCAAGAAACAACAGCATCAGGACGAGCTCATGGACCTGATCTACAAGCTGAGCAAATGATGGAGTGGGTACTCACCTTTGTCGCCGCCTCGTGGTCGGTCTTCGGCGCGATGGCGCCGTACCTGCTGCTCGGCTTTCTCGTGGCGGGGTTTTTGTCGGTTGTGATCTCGCCCGAGTGGGTGGAGCGCCACCTCGGTGGTAACGGCCTCGGCCAGGTCTTCAAGGCCAGCTTCTTCGGGGTGCCGCTGCCGCTGTGCTCGTGCGGGGTGATTCCGGTGGCCGCTTCGCTGCGCCGCCACGGTGCGGGCAAGGGCGCCACGACCGCCTTCCTGCTCTCGACGCCGCAGACCGGAGTCGACTCGATCGCCGTCACCTACGCCCTCCTCGGCCCGTTCCTGGCCGTGGTGCGGCCGGTCGCCGCCTTCGTCACCGGAATATTCGGTGGCGGTCTTGTGCAGGCCTTCAACCACGACGACGAGGTGATTGACGAGCCGGTCATCGAGGCGGCGGATGCCTCGTGCTGCTCGGGGGACGGCTGTGATGATACGACTGCCCACCGCCCGAAGATCGTCGAAGCGTTGCACTACGGTCTGGTCATCCTGCCGCGGGACATCGGCAGGGCCCTGGTATTCGGCATTGTGATCTCGGGTCTGATCGCAACCGTGGTCGCGCCTCAGGCCCTCGAGTCCACCCTCGGCGGCGGTCTGTGGCCGATGCTGGCAGCGATGGCCGTCGGCATTCCGCTGTATGTCTGTGCGACTGCATCGACCCCGATCGCGCTGGCGCTGATCCACGCCGGATTGTCGCCGGGCGCGGCACTGGTGTTTCTGATCTCGGGCCCGGCGACCAACTCCGCCGCGCTGACGACCCTGTGGAAGATCCTCGGACGCCGCGCCGCGATCCTCTACCTGGTGACGGTGGCGGTAGCGTCGCTCGCGACAGGGCTCGCGGTTGATGGTCTGATCGGCGCCGGCGCGCTGCCGTCCTCGGCGCTGGTGCCGGCGGCGTCGGCGATGGCGGGCGCCGAGGCGACCCACGCCAATCACGACGGCGCGGGGTCGATCTTCGAGACCGCCAGCGCGGTCGCACTCCTGCTGGTACTGGTCAACGCGTTGAGACCGCGGCGGCGGCCGCACGAGGAGGCAACGGTGGTGGATGCGTCCGAGCAAATGGTGGAGCTGCGAATCAGGGGCATGCGCTGCAACGGCTGTGTGCAAAGCCTCCAGCGTGCCCTGTCCGAGGTCCCCGGGGTCACCAAGGCCGAGGTGAGACTGGAAGACGGTTCGGCGCGGGTGCGCGGACACGGGTTTTCAGAGGAGGCGATCGCAGAAGCGGTGGATTCTCTCGGTTTCACGGTCGAATAAAAGAGCCCACTCACCCACCCAATTCTGCCCGCAGATTGACGCAGATGAACGCAGATAAGAACAAAAAACATCATCTGCGTCTATCTGCGTGATCTGCGGGCAAGTAATCGGACGTTGAAGTGGGTCGAAAGTCTGTCCTGGGGATCGCATCCCGCACGCCAGTGTCGAACATTGATCTCTGCGGCAAAACTCTGGTGAAATTCTGGAATCGAGGGTAGTCTTCCAAAGATGACCACGGGGGGCCCTCGCCGTGTGCTGGTGGTTGATGACTCCAAGCTGCAGTGCGCCGTCTGGCGCAAGTTGCTCGAGGAGCGCTACTGCGACAAGGTGGTGGTCGAGACCTACACCGATCCCGCCGAGGCGGTCCTCGCGATGGCGCCGGACATCCACCTCCTTTTGCTCGACTGGGAGATGCCGGAAATGAATGGCAAGGAAGTGCTGGCGGCGGCCCGGGATGGGGGAGTCAATCTCAAGCGAGTGATCATAACCTCCGGCCACTCCGCCGACCGTCTGCACGAGGAGTTTGATGACTCTGGCTGCCTGGCGGTGATCGAGAAAGCCGAGCCCGAGCAACAGGCGGCGTTCCTGATGATCCTAGACTCGATCATGCGGCGATAACCCACCAACACAGGGATACAAGATCCAAGATACAAGATGCAAGATGCAAGTCCTACCCATCTTGCATCTTGTATCTCTTATTTCTTGCATCCTGCATCTTTCCCCCCGCACCGGTACGGAACATTTTTCCGGGAGCCTACGTATTCCTTTTCAGGAGGATCGACTCATGCTCGAGGTACTCGCAATTCTGACCTTGCTCTTCGTCGGCGTCATCGTCGTAGGTGTGATCGCCCTGCTGGTGGGGCTTTTCAAGCTCGTCCTCAAGCTTGCCCTGCTGCCGCTGGTGCTCGGTCTCAAGGCGCTTGTCTTCGTCATCGGTTTCATGATTGCCCTGGTGGTGGTCGGCCCGGTGGTTCTCGCCATCGGACTCCTACTGCTGGTACCGCTGCTCATTCTCGGCGGAATTGTCTGGGCAGGCGTAGCGATCGTCACGTAGTTATTAGTTTTGAGTTATAAGTTTTGAGTTTCCATCCACCCACCCCTTCAAAGTCCGGATGGGCGGAACTCAAAACTCAAAACTCTCAACTCACAACTCGCTGATCGGCCGCGGGCCGATCAGCGCAGCATCTTCCACAAATAGGCGTACGTGAGTGCATTCGTGTAGGCCCGCTGGTTGAGGTTGGCGCCGGAACCGTGGCCGCCCTCGGTGTTCTCGTAGTAGTAAACCGGTTTGTCCATGTCGGTCATCTTGGCGACCATCTTGCGCGCGTGGGCGGGGTGGACCCGGTCGTCGCGGGTGTTGGTCCAGAAGAAGATCTTCGGGTAGTCCTTCTTGGGGTCCAGGTTCTGGTAGGGGGACCAGGTTTTGATGTATTCCCAGTCATCGGTGTCTGGGTTGCCGTACTCGGCCATCCAGCTCGCGCCGGCGAGCAGCTTGTTGTAACGCTTCATGTCCAGAAGCGGCACTGCGCAGACAACGGCGTTGAAAAGGTCTGGGCGCTGGACAAAGGCACCGCCGACCAGAAGGCCACCCTGCGAGCCGCCCTGGATGCCCAGGTGCTGGGGCGAGGTGATCTTGCGCTTGATGAGGTCCTCGGCGACGGCTATGAAGTCGTCAAAGTTGTTCTGGTGCTTCTCCTGCATCGCCGCCTGGTGCCACTTGGGCCCGAACTCGCCGCCACCGCGGATATTGGCGAGGACGTAGACGCCGCCGCGCTCCACCCACGCGAAGCCCTTGCTGCCCGAATATCGTGGTTTGAGGGAGACCTCGAAGCCGCCGTAGGCGTAGAGCAAGGTCGGGTTGGCGCCGTTGGCCTCGAAATCCTTGGGCATGAATACGAAGTACGGGATCTTGGTGCCGTCTGCTGAGGTCGCCTCGTGCTGCGCGACCGTCATCCCGGTCGAGTCGAACCACGTTGGTGATGCCTTGACCATCTCGGGTCTGCCGTCGTCACGAACCAGATAGAGGCTCGATGGGGTGGTGAAATCGGTGTACGTGAAGAAGAAGCTATCGTCTACATCACCCGTGCTGCCGATGGCGATGGTTCCCAATCCCGGAAGCTCGATCTCTTCTTTGCTCCAGCCTTCCTCGCCGGGCGTGAGCCGGTAGAGACGGCCGCGGACGTTGTCGAGGGTCGTCATCAGCAGGTGGTTGAGAGTGTTGGTGACACCGCCCAGTGAAACCCGCTCCTCGGGTTCGAAGAGGACATCGAAGTTCCGGGATCCCTGGAGGAATGTGTCCACATCAATGGCCAGCAACGCGTCCTGCGGATACGTCGTGTCGCCGATAGTCCAGTCGGACCGCAGGGCCACCAACATCTGGTCCTTGAAGATCCCCTGCAGGCTTGAATCTTCCGGGATTCCGATCTTGACCAGCCGGTCGCAAAGGATCAGGTAGCTGGTGCCGCGGAAGAACTCCGGGGTCTTGGAGACGATGTCGTAGCGCCCCTCGGGTGTGTGCATGCTGAACGCGCTGACGGAGACGTCGTCCACCGAGCCCTCAAAGATGGTCCTCGCATCTTCAAGCGTCGTGCCGCGCTTCCACTCCCTGACGAAGCGGGGGTAGCCGGAGGTGGTGAGCGACCCCTCGCCGAAGTCGGTTCCGATCCAGAGAGTGTTCTCGTCCTTCCAACTGACCCGCGCCTTGGCCTCGGGGACAAAGAACCCGTCCTCGACGAAGGCCTTGGCAGTGGCATCAAACTCGCGGCGGACCGCGGCGTCGGCGCCGCCCCGTGACAGGGCCAGCATGCAGTGGCGTACTCGGGCGCGAGACAGGAGGCGCCGTCCACACCCAGTTCTCACCCTCGGCGTCGGCCAGGCGTCGAGGTCGAGCACGATCTCCCAGGCCGGCGACTCCTTGACGTATTCCGAAAGGAAGGTTCGTCGCCAAATGCCCCGAACGTGCTCGGCGTCCCGCCAGAAGTTGTAGATCCAGGCGCCGCGGATCCCCGGCGTCGGAATGCGATCGCGGAGTTGTAAATTTCGAGCAATCGGGCGTGGATCTCCTCGAACTCGGGTACCGCCTCAATCACGGCGGTGTCGGCGGCGCTTTTCTCCTTCGCCCAGCTGAGGGCCTTCTCACCCTCCACCTCCTCGAGCCAGAGGTAGGGGTCCTCATCAGCGGCGATGCAGATGGTCGCCGCGAAAAGAGAGATCAGCATCGCGATCGAGAATTTGGTGCGCATGGCTTTCTCCTCCCGCCGTAGAGTACGGCCGAAGCCGTCGCAGGTTCGCGTGATGGTAGCAGAGGGGCGGAGAAGCAGGGCGATGATCGCGAATGAGGAATTAGGAATGCCGTTCACCCGCCTGTTCAATCCTGGGGGAGGGTTGGCGGAAATTCCGAAATCCGAAATCCGAAATCCGAAATTACCGCGAGTACGTCCCCATCAGTTCGGCTGCCGAAACGACCTGTCCTTCCATCGCGCGTTCGAGTGCCGCCTTGTCGGCGGTCGACGAAAGATCGAGAACGGTGTCGAGGGCGAAGAGCTTGAAGAAGTAGCGGTGGGTCCCCGACGGCGGCGCCGGGCCGCCGTAACCGGTGCGGCCCCAGCTATTGCGGCCCCCCGTCGAGCTGCCGGGTTCGGAGCCCTCCTCGATGGTGGCGGTGTCCGCGGGGATGTTCCACACCACCCAGTGCACCCAAGTTCCCATCGGGGCGTCGGGGTCGTCCATGATCAGGGCCAGGCTCGCCGCTCCGTCCGGCACGCCGGTGATCGTTAGCTCGGGGCTCACATCGTCGCCGTCGGCGGTGAACTGCGGCGGGATCGGACGGCCCTGCTCGAAGGCGGGTGACGAGATGCTCAAGGCCATAGTCCCCTCCTCAATTATCGGCGGCGACGCTTGTGGCCCGCGGGCACACGCGGGCGAGACGATGAGCACCGCCGCAAGAACGATCGTTGTCATCCGAGCCGGAAACACGGGAGGAGTATAGCTCAACGTTCAACGTTGTAACGTAGGCCGTCAAGAATCGCGATGGGAAACGGGTCGCCTTGAAGCCGGAAGCGCCTCGCTGGATCGAGAGTGGGTGTAACTCAAAACTCAAAACCAAGAACTCAAAACTGGCGCCGGTGACGGTTCTGCTAAACCCGAGCGGGAGAAAATCCATGGACAGTGAGCTGGCTTCTCGCCGCGTCGTTGTTATCGACGGCTGCCGAACCCCCTTCTGCCGTTCGGGGACCGCGTTCACCGACCTCCGCAGCTACGACCTCGGCCGGATGGCGGTGTCCGGCCTCCTCCACCGGACGAGGGTCGACCCGGAGGCGGTCGATCTCCTGGTCATGGGCACGGTGATCGGCGACGCCGCCACCTCCAACCTCGGCCGCGAGGTGGTGCTGGGAACGCAGCTCCCGGACAGCTGTCCGGCCCACACCTGCACGGTTGCCTGCGTCTCCTCGCTCCAGTCCTTCCTCGATTGCGTGCGGGCGATCGCGGTCGGCGATGCCGATGTCGCCATCGCCGCCGGTGCCGAGACCCTCTCGGACGCGCCGATCCGCTATCGTCGATCGGTACGTAAACGCCTCATTGCGGCGCAGAAGGCGCGCGGCCCCGGCGACTACGTGAAGCTGCTCAAGGGACTTGGTCCGAAGGATCTCCTCCCCGAGCCGGTAGCGCTGGCCGAGTTTTCGACCGGCGAGATCATGGGTGAGAACGGGGACCGCCTCGCCAAGCGGCTCGGCATCACCCGCGAAGCACAGGACGAGTACGCCATGACCTCGCACCACCGTGCCGCGGCGGCGACCGCCGATGGTTCGTTGAGGCGCCAGATTGTACCTGCCTTCCCGCCACCCCGGTTCGAGGGCGTGAGCACGGACAACGGGGTCCGCGGCGATACGACGATGGAGAAGCTCGGCAAGCTCCGACCCGCCTTTGACCGCCGCTTCGGCACTATCACCGCGGGCAACGCCTCCTACCTCACCGACGGCGGGGCGGCGGTGCTGCTGGCCTCGGAGGAGGCGGCCGAACGACTCGGACTGCGGCCGCTCGCGGTGCTCAAATCATCGGCGGTGGCGGCCCTCGACCCCCTCGAGGAGCTCCTCCTGGGACCGGCTCTGACCGTGCCGCGGGCCCTCGACGCGGCCGGACTCGAGCTCGATGAGGTCGAGGTCGTCGAGCTGCACGAGGCCTTTGCCGCCCAGGTGCTGGCGGTGCTGAAGCTCCTCGACGACGACGAGTTCTGCCGTGATCGGCTGGGCCGCGACCGCCCGGTCGGGCAGGTCGATCGCACGCGCCTCAACGCCTGGGGCGGGTCGCTGTCGCTGGGCCACCCCTTCGGCGCCACCGGCGCCCGCCTCATCACAAACTGCTGCCATCGCATGGAGGCCGAAAACGCCCGCTACCGCCTCGTAGCCGCCCGCGCCGCCGGCGCCATCGGCATCGGCTTGGTGCTCGAGAGGATCCAATGATGGACACGACCTTTCCTATGTTCTTTTTTTGGCCGGGGATTTCCCTGTTGCGCCGCGCTTCCAATCAATGTCCCGATGATGGGAAACCCACGGCCAAAAAAAGAAGAATTCGGACTCGTTCGTCGGGAGAACGCTCATGCGCATGATCACTGTGGAGCGTCGCGAAGACGGTGTCGCCATGGTCTGGTTGGATCATCCGGAGAAACCGGTCAACACCCTCTCACCGGCAGTGGTAGAGGAGTTTGGCGACACGGTGGCGCCACTCCTCGACGACGCGAGCGTTCGCGCCCTGGTGGTGGTGTCGGCCAAACCAGATACCTTTATCGCCGGCGCCGATCTGGAGCTCATCGAGGGTCTCGACGAGGCCGAGATCAGCGCCATGTCGCGAGATGGCAACGCGCTGCTGGAGCGCATTTTCACCGCGTCAAAACCGGTGGTGGCGGCGGTCCACGGCGCGGCTCTCGGCGGCGGGCTCGAGGTGGCCTTGGCCTGCCACTACATTCTAGCCTCCGACGACCCCAAGACCGTGCTGGCGCAGTCAGAGGTGATGCTCGGGCTGCTGCCGGCGGGCGGCGGCACACAGCGACTGATGGAGCGGGTCGGGCTCGTGGCGGCCTTGCCCATGCTGCTGACCGGCAAGCGGGTGCGGGCCCGAAGAGCGAGGAAAATGGGGCTGGTGGACGCGATCACGACACCCGGTGGGATCGCCGAAACCGGCGCCCGGGCGGCCCTCGCGCTGACCGACGGGACGCTGAAGCGACGGCCGCGGAAGAAGAGCCTGATGGACCGTTTCGCCTCGACTGCACCGGGCAGGGCCGTCGTGCTGCGCAAGGCGAGGCAGCAGGTGGCGAGGCGAACCCGGGGTCTGTATCCGGCGCCGCCGGCGATCCTCGATTGCGTCGAGACCGGGCTCAAGAAGGGGAGGGCGGCCGGCCTGGCGCGAGAGAGCGAGTACTTCGGCAAGCTTGCGGTGAGCCCGGAGAGCCGCAACCTGGTGCGCCTCTTCCACGCCATGAACGAGGCGAAAAAACCCTCCGGAGGCGAAGAGGCGCGAAAGGTCTCTCGCCTCGCGGTGCTCGGTGGCGGCTTCATGGGCGCGGGCGTGGCTTCGGTGTCGCTCGGGCTGTGCCCGGTGGTGGTGCGTGATTTGTCGGACGAGGTGTTGGGCAAGGCGGCGAAGGTCGTGGATGACGGTCTCAAACGCCAGGTGAGGTCGGGCGCCATTCGGTCGGTCGAGGCCGACCGGCGCCGATCGCGCCTCCTGCTGACCACCGAAGTCGGCGACATCGAGGGCGCCGACCTGGTGATCGAGGCAGTCTTCGAGGATGTGGAGCTCAAACGGCGGGTGCTGGCCGAGGTCGAGGAGCGGGTGGCGGCGGATGCGGTCTTCGCCTCCAACACCTCGGCCCTGCCGATCGCCGAGATCGCGGCCGGGGCTCGCCATCCCGAGCGGGTGCTCGGCATGCACTACTTCTCGCCGGTGCCCAAGATGCCGCTGCTCGAGATCGTGGTCGCCGACACCACCGCCCCGTGGGCCACGGCCGTTGCCCACGCCTTCGGTACCAAACAGGGCAAGACCTGCATCGTGGTCAAAGACGGTCCGGGCTTCTACACCACCCGCATTCTCGCACCCTTCCTCAACGAGGCGGTGCTGCTGGTCGAGGAAGGCGCCCGCGTCGAGGACGTGGATCGGGCAATGAAGGACTTTGGCTACCCTGTGGGGCCGTTGGCGCTGGTCGACGAGGTCGGCATCGACGTCGGCGCCCACGTCGCGGAGGAACTCGGCCGTGCCTTCGCCGATCGCGGCCTCGAGGGTTCGGACGCGATGGCGCGGCTGTATGAGGCCGGCCTCCACGGGCGCAAAAACGGACGCGGCTTCTACCTCTACCCGGCAAAGAAAAAGAAGGGGCCGAAGCCGGTAAACCAAGAGGCCTACTGGCTTTTGGGCGGAGCGGAACGGCGGACCGTGGAGGCGTCCGAGATTCAGGACCGGCTGGCGCTGCTGATGGTCAACGAGGCCGTCCACTGTCTGCAGGAGGGCGTGATCTCCTCGCCGCGGGATGGCGACCTCGGTGCCATCCTCGGGATCGGCTTTCCGCCCTTCCGCGGCGGCCCCTTCCGCTACGTTGACGCCGAAGGATCGCTGAAAATCGTCGATCGCCTCGAACGCTTGGCCGAGAAGTACGGCCCAAGGTTCGAACCGGCAGGCATGCTCGCGGAGATGGCGAAGAATGGTGGGAGATTTTACAAATAGGCACAAATGAATTCTCAATTCTCAATTCTTAATTCTCAATTCCCACAGCCGTTCAGGATCGGGTAGACGGTGGCACCCCCACGGGCGTTGAAAGAAGGAGACACGATGACTGCTGACGGCCCCCTCCCTCTCGAAGGCACGCTCATCCTCGATCTGAGCCGGATGTTGCCGGGCGCTGTGCTGGCGCGGCAGCTCATTGATCTTGGCGCCAGGCTGATCAAGGTCGAGGAGCCCGGAGAGGGCGACCCCATGCGGATTGTGCCGCCGCAAGTGGGGGGAATCGGGGTCGGGTTCGCCGCTTTTTACCGCGGCGCCGAGTCGATCACCCTCGATCTGCGCGACGACGAGGCCGCCCGGTACCTGCGCCGGCTCGCGATCTCGGCCGATATCCTGGTGGAGAGCTTTCGACCCGGCACCCTCGAGGACTGGGGGTTGACGTTCGAGGAGCTGTCGGCGGACAACCCACGCCTGGTGTGGTGCTCGCTGTCGTCGTTCGGCGCCGCGCCCGAGGCTCGCGACCGCGTCGCGCACGATCTCAACCTCAGCGCCATGGCCGGCGTGCTTGATCTCGTCGGCGGCAGGGTGCCGCGGCTTCAGCTGGCAGATATCACCTCGGGCATCCTGGCCTCGTCGGCGATTCTCGCCGCCCTGCTCAGTCGCGAGCGGACGGGCCGCGGAATTCGGCTCGACCAACCGCTCGCCGCTGGGCCCCTGCCCTTCCTGACCTGGGGTTGGGCGGAGCTCGCCGCCGGTGGGGGAGGGGTTCTCGACACCCTCCTTGGCGGCGCCTGCCCGTGCTATCGGATATACCGCTGCGGCGACGGCAAGAGCCTGTCTCTGGCCGCCCTCGAACCCAAGTTCTGGGCTGCATTCGTCGATCTGATCGGCGTCGAGGAGCTGGTGGCGGCGGCGTTCGCGTTCGGGCCCGACGGCGAGCGAGCGGCGGCGGCCGTCGAGCGAACACTCGCCGAACACCCACGCGAGCACTGGTTGCGCCTTTCCGAGGAGCGTGGCCTCCCGGTGGGACCGGTGCACGGCTTCGACGAGGCGCCTTCAGACCCGTCATTCGCGACTGCGGGCCTGATCGAACAGACGCCGATGCCGGACGGCAGATCGCTCCCCGGTGTCGGCCCCCTCCTGCCCGCACTCGGCAGGACGCCCGACCAGCCCGCACCGAAGCTCGGCGAGCACACGGAGGCCATCTTGGATGAATTCGGAATTCTGAATTCGGAATTCTGAATTTCCACCCGGCCACCCGCGTTAGTTTTGAGTTCTTAGTTTTGAGTTTTTAGTTATGGACGCCGTGATTCACTCCCTCCAACGAGTGGCTGATGGCCGGCCTCCGCCGACCCTTCCATTCCAGCCGTCAGCCACACATCGCTGGTGGGAGTGAGTTCCCACCCACGCTCACCAATACTCGGGTGGATGGAAACCAAAAACTAAAAACTAAAAACTAAGAACTCCCCTCTCGTATACTCCCTGCCATGAAGATCGCCACACCGTGGTTGCTGGCCGCTGCTTCCGGTCTCTGCCTCGCCCTCGCCATGCCGGGACCGGGGCTGGCGTTGCTGGCGCTGCTCTTCCCCGTTCTTTTACTCGAGGCGATCGAGCGCGGTCCGGGCCGCTGGCGGCCGTGGCTGCTGGGCTGGCTCGCGGGCACCGTTTTTTGGGTCGTTACCACCAACTGGGTAGTGCCCGTCATGCATATATACGGCGGGCTGCCGCAGCTGTTGGCGGCCGGCTGTCTCGTCGGTATGGGGGCGTACCTTGGCTTGCTGTGGGCGATTGCAGCCGGGGTCGCATCGCTGGTGCCTCCGGGATGGAGGATCTGGGTCTTTCCAGCGGCGCTGATATCGATTGTCGTCCTGCAGCGGTTCCCACCCTACGGCTTTACCTGGACCGGCGCTGCGTCGGCCTTTACCGACTGGCCGTGGCTGATGGCGTCGCTGCCGGTGTGGGGGGCGACCGGGCTCGGGTGGTGGGCAGTCGCCACCGGAGCCGGCATGTGGGGGCTCGCGCGGCCCGCCACCCGCCGCACCGGCGGAACCGCACTCATCGTCGCGTCCAGCCTGTTGGCCGTCGCAGCGCTCGCCGCACCGATGCCGTCACCTTTGGGTGAGCCCTTGACGGTGGCCGCCCTCCAGCCGGGAACGTCTCTCGAGGAGAAGTGGGATCCCTCGCAATCGCGGGAGATCGCCGAGCGGGTGTGGACGATGACCGCGACAGCGGCGGTTCAGGGCGCCGACATCATCCTGTGGCCGGAGAGTGCAGTGCCCTACCGTCTGGACAACGATCCAGCCTACCGGGAGGCGGTGGAGCGGATGGCGAGCGAGTTCGAGGTGGAGATCGTCCTCAACTCGGTAGCCTCGCTCGATGGCGGCGGCTACGCCAACTCGGCCTACCTGGTCACGCCGGGGGGCGCCTCGCCGAAGCGCTACGACAAGGTCCATTTGGTGCCGTTTGGCGAGTTTGTCCCGCGCTGGGCGCGATTTGCCTTCACCCAGTCGCTGGTGCGCGAGGTTGGCGCCTTCACTCCAGGGGCTGAGCCGGTTGTGCTGCCGGCAGCTGCTCCGCTGGGAGTTGCTGTCTGCTTTGAAGTGGTCTTCCCCGACCATGCCGCGGCCCAAGTCCGGGCCGGCGCCCAGATCCTGACCACCCTCACCAACGATGGCTGGTACGGGTTTTCGTGGGCGCCGCGCCAGCACTTCGCCCAGGTGCGCCTCCGCGCTGCGGAAACGCAGCGCTGGTTCGTTCGCGCCGCCCTCACCGGAATCTCCGGTTTTATCGATCCTTCGGGACGGGTGGTCTCTCGGCTCGAGGTGGGAGAGAACGGTGTCCTGGTCGAGGTTGTGCAGCCGATGACGAGCCTCTCGCCGCGTGCACGATGGGGCGACTGGTGGGCGGTTCTATGTGCGGCCGCGACGGTGCTGATGTTGGCGTGCAGCGGTTTCAGGGGGCGTGTTCGACCGAGGGGAAAGTAATCAGTGACCAGTGATCAGTGATCAGATCGAGGCTGGGCGAATTTTCCGGTTCAAACTGATTACTGATCACTGGTCACTGATTACGTTTGCTCCGGACACGTTGGAAGGTGGCGGCGCAGCCGGATGATTGTTGGATAGAATGACGCCGTCCTGGTGTGACGGAGCGAACCCCTGAGAGGCGAAAATGATTGAAGAACTGATTCAAACCGGCGTAGCGGAGATGGAGCGCATCCAGCGCCTGCGGGGGTACCTTTGACGAGGACTCACTGAAAGAGGAGCTGTCCGAGGTCGATGCCGAGGCCCAGGATCCCGACATCTGGTCCGATCAGGACCGCGCGCGGCAGGTCATGAGCCGCCGCTCCCAGCTCCAGCAGCAGCTCTCGACCTCCGCGTCGCTGATCGAGGCGCACGAGGAGCTCGAGGTGTTGCTCGAGATGGTGCGCGACGGCGAGGAGGGTGCCGAGGCCGAGCTCGCTGCGGCACTCAAGAAGATCACACCGGTCCTCGACCGGGTCGAGCTGACAGCCAAGATGACAGGCGACCACGACCAGTCAAACGCCTTCATCGAAATCCACCCCGGCGCCGGCGGCACCGAGTCGCAGGACTGGGCGCAGATGCTCGAACGACTCTACCTGCGCTGGGCCGAACGGCGCGGATTCGATGTCGAGCTGATGGACGAGCAGCCGGGCGACGAGGCGGGGATCAAGAGCGCCACCCTGCTGGTCAAGGGGCCCTATGCCTACGGCAACCTGAGGTCGGAGAACGGGGTCCATCGGCTGGTGCGAATCTCCCCCTTCGACTCCCAGTCTCGCCGTCATACCTCCTTCGCCTCGGCCCACATTTACCCCGAGGTAGACGACGAGGTCGATCTCGAAATCCCCGAGAAGGACATCCGCATCGACCGCTACTGTTCTTCGGGACCCGGTGGACAGGGCGTCAACACCACGTACTCGGCGGTGCGGGTAGTGCACAAACCGTCGGGGATCATCGTCACCTGCCAGAACGAGCGTTCGCAGATCAAGAACCTCGCCAGCGCCATGAAGGTCCTCAAGGCACGACTCTACGAGCTCGAGATGCAAAGACGCGAGGAGGAACTCGACAAGCTCAAGGGGCCCAAGAAGGACATCTCGTGGGGTAACCAGATCCGCTCCTACGTGCTCCAGCCCTACCGCATGGTCAAGGACCTGCGCACAAACCACGAGGTCGGCAACGCCGACCGCGTCCTCGACGGCGACATCGACGACTTCATCGAGGCCTTCCTGCACTGGAACGCGCAACAACAGTAGTTTTCAGTTCTTAGTTTTTAGTTTTCCATCGCCCATCCCAACTCAAGTGACTGGAGCGCAAGAGATTGGCGCAGATCGCCGGTGAGAATCGCTTTTCTCGGGTCTAGCCCGCTTATCTCACCGGGTTTCGTAGCGAGGGCGGCGAAGCGCAAGTATCCGCTGGGATTGTCGCGAATCGGGCGACGCAGTCGTAATCGCGCTACGTCGAGGAGCACGAATCGCGACAAGCACGGCGGGACGCAGAGATTCGCCGCCCGCAGTAGACACCCGGTGAGATATGCGTAGGGTATTGCGCGACGTTGACCATCCGTGTACCGTGCGTGCTGCGGGAGGCAGATCGACCTGGTCTCTGCCGAGGATCCCCAAAAACAGGAACCGAATCGGAGGATCACGCCATGAAGCAGACGGCTGAGCTGACTGGATCTGCCAGGTTCATCGAGCTCGAGGAGCGTTACGGGGCCCACAACTACCACCCACTGGACGTGGTCATCGCCAAGGCCGAGGGAGCCTGGGTGTGGGACGTGGAGGGCAAGCGGTACATGGATTTCCTGGCCGCTTACTCGGCGGTTAACCAGGGCCACTGCCACCCGCGGCTGGTCAAGGTAATGGAGGAGCAGGCGCACAAGGTGACGCTGACCTCGCGCGCCTTCCGCAACGACCAGCTCGGACCGTTTTGCGAGGAGCTCACGAGGCTCACCGGGTTCCACCAGATGCTGCCGATGAACACCGGCGCCGAGGCGGTCGAAACCGCGATCAAGGCGGCCCGCAAGTGGGGCTATACGGTCAAGGGAATCCCCGCCGACCAGGCCGAGATTCTGGTCTTCGATGGCAACTTCCACGGCCGCACGACGACCATCGTCGGTTTCTCGTCTGACGAGGAGTACCGCTTCGGCTTCGGTCCCTTCACCCCCGGCTTCCGCCTCCTGCCCTATGGCGACGCCGAGGCGGTGGCGGCGGCGATGCACGACAATGTGGCAGCTGTACTTGTGGAGCCGATCCAGGGCGAGGCCGGCATCGTGATTCCACCCGAGGGTTTCCTGCGCCACCTGCGCGAGATCACCAACGAGCACAACGCGCTGTTGGTGGTGGACGAGATCCAGTCGGGGCTCGGTCGCACCGGCAAGCTCTTTGCCTACGAGCACGAGGGCATTCGCCCCGACATCGTGATCATCGGCAAGGCGCTCTCCGGAGGCATGTACCCGGTATCGGCGATCCTCGCCGACGACGAGGTGATGGGTGTTTTCCACCCCGGCGAGCACGGTTCGACCTACGGCGGCAACCCGCTGGGAGCGGCCATCGCCAGGGAGGCCATAAAGGTCATGATCGAGGAGGAAATGATCCAAAAGTCGGCGGAGAACGGAGCTTATTTCCTCGAGCGTCTGCAGGCCGTCGAATCCAAACACGTCAAGGAAATTCGCGGCCGCGGGCTGTGGATCGCCATCGAGCTCAACGATGAGGCGGGCGGCGCGAGACGCTTCTGCGAGGCGCTCCAGGAGGAGGGTCTCTTGTGCAAGGAGACCCACGCCACCGTGATCCGCGTCGCGCCGCCGCTGACCATCGGCCGCGAGGAGATTGACTGGGCCGCGGAGCGAATCGAGAAAGTGCTGACAACGCTGTAGGGGGTCGCCTCCGAACCCGTACCAGGGCCCCCCGTCCGATTCCGTTCCCGGAGAGGATGCCAGGCACGCCGCCATGACGTTACTCGCGGCCTTGCGGCCGCGGTGAAGCACCGTCGCCAGCGCGTGGCTCATGGCCTCCTCCTTCGGATGAGGCCTGAGCTCACTCCGCTGCCGCCGGCGGTTTGAGGACAACATCATGTCGGGATGCCAGGCACCTCCGGTGAACGCGGGCCGTTTCCAGAAGCGCTTCCGAAAACCCGAAATCCGAAATCCGAAATCCGAAATTTGCGGACGCGGACGCGGACACGGACGCGGACTCGGATATAGACCGCTATACTGCCTTCAATGCGTCGCCAGGGTCCCATCACCACGCGTCATCTCGTTGTAGCGGTGCTCATAATGGTGGTGGTCAACGCACAGCTGACCTGGTGGGTCATTTTCGTTCTCCGGCTCAACCGGGATAACCTGAATCTCGAACGGCAGAGCCTTCTTTCGGCCGCACGGGTTGAGGCCATGCGGGTGGAGACCGAGCTCGAGACTGCGCGCACTGCGCTCGAGGCCGCCCTTCTCATGGGTGACGTGCCGGGTCGCGACGCGGTTCCGAAGCCGTTCGCGGGATGGCGGACCTCAGATGCGTCGGTCGGCTGCCCATCGGCGTGCCTCAACCGGTCCGGGGTGATCGAGCTTGGGGTTGTGGTGGGTGGTCGGTGCGTCAGCGGGGTGGTGAGCTCCGAGTGGCGACAACGGGTTTTGGAGGTGGGCGGCTCACTCGAGGTTGTCCCCACCGGAAGGGAAGGGCCTGCCGGCGTCGCCCTCGCCGAGCCGTGTGACAGCCTGACGATTCGACCTCGGACCGAGATCTGGGAGGGGCTCCTCGAGCAGTACCGTCGCCGGATCGTGATGATGGTCTCCGAGGGGGCTTTTTTTGCCGTGCTGCTCCTGGTGGTCATCGGGCTGCTGTGGAGGAGTGTGAGACGAGAGGTCGAGCTCGAACGCCAGCATCGCAACTTCCTGTCCGCGATTACCCATGAGCTCAAATCGCCGCTGGCGGCCATGCGCCTGGCCCTCGAAACGGTGACCGGGGGGCGTGCCACCGGAGATATCGCACAAAGATTCCTCGTCAACGCCCTCGAGGACACCGAACGCCTCGAGGACCTGGTGCAGAAGGTGCTCGAGGCGACGCGTTTCGGGGATGGCTGGTCGGAGATCGACCTCAGCGATGTGGACCTCAGCGAGCTCGTCGAGGAGTCGGTCGAGGTCTTCCGCCGCAGAGCCGTTGCCGCCGGCGTGCGGTTCGAGGCTCAGATAGCGAGCGACATCCATGCTGATGTCGACCCCGAAGCGATGGCGATCGTGATTTCGAATCTGCTCGAGAATGCGGCGAAGTACGGTGGTGATCCGCCGATCGTGCGGGTTGATCTGATGTTCAACGGCGACGACGCCGTGCTCGAGGTCAGCGACAACGGCGGAGGAATCCCCGAGGAGGACCTGGAGCTCATCTTCGGCCGCTTTTTCCGCAGCGGGGACGAGATGACCCGGACCACCGGGGGAACCGGTCTCGGCCTGTATCTGGTACAACAGATTGTCGCCGCCCACCATGGAGAGGTGGAGGTGGCGGCTACGGGGCCCTCAGGATCGATCTTTCGGGTGAGTATTCCCGGCCGCGAGGTGTGAGGAGAAAATGAAGAAGCACATCCTGATTGTCGATGACGAGGAGCATCTTGCGGATACCCTCGCCCACAATTTGCAGTTCGAGGGGTTTTCCACGACCACCGCTTACGATGGCGAGGAGGGTCTTCGGCTCGCCCGAACCATCCAGTTCGATCTTGTGATCCTCGACATCATGATGCCGAAGCTGGACGGGCTCGAGGTGTGCAAGCGGCTCCGCGCCACCGGCAGCAGGGTGCCCATCCTGTTTCTGACCGCCAAGTCTGCCGACGCCGACCGGTTGCTCGGCCTCAAGGTCGGCGCCGACGACTACGTGGCCAAGCCGTTTCTCCTCGAGGAGCTGATCCTTCGCATTCACGGTATCTTTCGTCGCCAGGAGTGGTACAGCAGCTCTCCCGAGGAGGCGGAGGTTTTCCGCTTTGGTGACAACGAGGTGAACTTCCTGACCTATGAGGCGAAGACCGGTGAGAGAACCGTGCACTTGACCGAGAAGGAGTGCATGCTGATAAAGCTGCTGGTGGAGCGTCGCAACCAGGTCGTGTCCCGGGAGGAGATCCTGGAGCGTGTGTGGGGCTACCGATTCACGACGTCGTCCCGAACCATCGACAACTTCATAGTTCGTCTGCGCCGCTATTTCGAGAAAGATCCCAAGGACCCGCAGTACATTTTCTCGGTGCGC
>PVMK01134439.1_pt1 | contig 19595 bp, 22 predicted proteins | sample 1853481 | NCBI WGS metagenome assembly PVMK01 (sample SAMN08533507, study PRJNA380276) | Marine sediment metagenome, whole genome shotgun sequencing project. | reverse complement strand
GCTTATAAGCTATGCTATGCCGGGGCGCGCAGGATTTTCAGGATTTATTTTGGACTCGTATTTCTCTATCCTGTCCATCCTGCCTGCCAGGGCGAAGCTTTTTCGCGAAGCCTGGTTGATCCTGTCAGAAAAAGATAGATTCGCTTTGCACAGTCTTTTTATAAATCGACAGAATTCATTATTCGATGTTGGACGTTCAATGGTCGATGTTGGACGTTCATTTTTTAGTTAATCCGTCATATGAAACTACGCTAAAATGGCATAGTTTCTTTTCCGATCAGACTGGCCGTTTTTCAGGCCAGAGGCGGCGCTCATAAGCAACTCATCCTAATCATCCCAACCATCCATCTTCCGACCTCCGCCCTCTGACTTCTAATCTTCTCACCTTCTATCCCTTCATCTTCCCATCTTCGCCGCTTCTATCCTATCGCCCGGCGGTCAAGCTAACGGGAGCCGTACCCGGTACCTTGGTCCAGGCTAAAGTATCCCCATCCTGATACCATAGGCCGCTGTCCCAGCATGAAGCCACGTCTGCCTCGCCGTCACCGCTGAAATCTCCCGCTGCAATGTCTCCAGTTGGGGTGGAAAAGGCCATTTGAGTCCATTCCGATTCGACTACATCCCAATACCAGATACCACTGTCCCAGGTGCCGATGATTTCCACTCCGGCATCTGCAACAGGCCCGCCATCCGGATTCCACCCTGCCAGCCGTGCCCATAACCACCAGGCGGCATAGGCCTTACGATTGGCATTCAAGGGCTGGCCATGAGCAGATGTGCAGCTATACCAGTCAACACCCTCTGTATGAGAGTCCTGCCACTCAATGGCCCAGTTGCCCAATATAGGTCCGCTGACAGATTCGTAGTAGTTACAATTATCGTGAGGAAATTCATAAAACGTCCCATCCGGATCGTAACTTTCGATGTCCGCAAAATCATACAACACTTTAAAAACAAATCTAAAATATCTTTTCATTTCCCCCCAGTCTCCTGATCTTTTCCTTCCTTTCCTTCCAAATTCCGCATTCCGCTTTCCGAATTCCATTGCCCCCCCCTTTCGCTTTGTCTATTGTACTTTCTTTGAGCCTTGAGCTTATTTGCCTTCAGCTCTTTTTCCTCTGTCTGTGTGCGTCTGCCTGCCCAATGAAATCTTTGTTGCCCTTATTTCATCGGGGTGGCTAACTTTTCTTTAAGCTTTAATTGTGAATTTTGAATTTTTAGTTTTGAATTAAAAATTAAGCATTAAAAATTAACAATTATCTTTTCTGCTCTTTGCTTTATTTTTCCGCCTTCCTAATTCCGAATTCTAATTGAATTCCCCTTAAAAGCATCATTTTGGGGTCAAAATGGGCGTTTTAAGTTTACCCTGTGCAATTCTTCGCAGAAGACGAGCATGCCCAATGAAATCTCTGTTGCACTTATTTCATCGGGGCGCAGCGGATTTAACTGGGGTTTCCCCCTTTTCAACAATCACACTCTTAAACCGATCGCCCCAAAAATAACCACGACGGTGGTGGCGCTTATTGTAATACCTTATAAAGCCCACCTATTTATGGATGTCCCGATAGCCCTTCTTGAATTTTTATTTAAGAACATCTCAGTCCGTTCTCAGCTACCATATTTTCTGGATTTGCCAAGATATGATAAGCTATGATAACAATTAATCATGAATGTTTTCCAAATACCACGGTTCAAGAAATATGTAAAAAAGCTTCCACGCCACTTCCAGCAGGTTATATTAGATGCAGTCGAATGTGTAATAGCAAATCCTTTAACCTTGATGGCATATAAGGTAGAAAACGATTCCATATTCTTGTACCAGGTTGGTCCACATGAAAACTTTTACAAGAACCTGAAGAAATATTTAAAAGAAAAGGGAACTCAAAGAATTTAAAAAGTCTCATATGACAAAAGCTTCCGCTCAATAACTACTAGCTGCTGTGCTTTAATTTTCCGTCTTTATGTCCGTGTGCATCCCCCAGACCCCGATGTTTTCTAAGGACAAAGAAACCGGCTGTCTATAAAGAAAGTTATAATTTTATGTCCCCAATAAATATTAACAACTCTGTGCTCTCAGCGTCTGCGTGGTGAAGTTCAAAAAGTCGAATGGTGATTCATTCCTTGTAAATTCAAATTTTTCAATACATTACGAGGTTGTCCCAAAATTTTCACACGGTGTTTTGTCATTTTTATTGTTTTATGACCTTTTCAGCGTGCTCCCGCTCTACGAGTGCCCACAGCTCGGAGAGGCCGGAGGCCGAATTCCCGGTTGATTTAAGTTTGACAGCAGAATTTTTGAAAATTATAATGACCATTATTTAACACAAGAACACAAAGAGGTCGACTATGGTCGAATCGCAAACGATCTTACCTGTAACAAAAGTTAAAAGAAAACTCCTTGAAATCCTAAAAGCCATGGAGCAGGATTATGCCACGGTCACGGTCACCAGAAATGGCGAACCTGTCGGCATCATGATGACTCCCGACCGGTACGAGGCTTTGTTGGAAACCATTGAGATTCTTGGCGATAATAAGATCCTGCAAGCATTAAAGGCTTCTCAGAAGGATTTTAAATCCGGTAGGGCTTACACTCACGATGAGGTTTGGAAAGACTGATGTCTTATCAGCTTCTTTACTCCGAAACATCGAGGAAGCAAATTAGAAAACTGCATCCTCAAATTAAACCGGTTGTTAAATAAAAAATAGAGGGGCTTCAGGAAAACCCCTTCTCAGGGAAATGTCTTGAAAAGGAGCTTTCAGGCTATCTCTCAATGCAGGCAAATCGATTCCGGGTTATCTATAGGATTCGAGATAATGATCAGACCGGGGAAATTCACTATGTCGGTCATCGTAAGAACATTTATGAGCTATTTAAAGAAGCTATCGCTAAATCAAAATGAAGCCACTCCCCGCGGCAAGCCGCGGCATCTTGTCTCGGCATAGCTTTGTATCTTTATGCGATGCCGGACGTTCCGCCCTATCGGACGACGCCGGGTCCCACTTCCCGCCGGGGCGTAGGCCCCGCCCCTATGGCTTCCGGCTCGTAGAGCGAGCCTACCGCTCGGAGAGGCCGGAGGCCTAATTCCATTGCTTCCAACTTCTAAATATAATATGAAATACCTGAAACTTAACCATGTTATTTACTTATTTATGGACGTTATATAATAAAATAGCTATAGAATATACTTCTGCTAGTTATTATAGAAGTAGTAGAAAAGAATTGATCTACGACATGGTAAAAAAAACAACCTCCTAATAGCATAGAGCTGAACAATTATAAACCCTAAAATGCTAAAAGGAGGTTGCCATGAACAATGAAGACATTTTCAGGTGGAAACAATTCTGTCAAATTAAAAGCGAGATTCGTGGATCTGATGACTACTTGGTGGTTGGCATCGATGTAGCAAAAGATAAACATCATGCTTTTATGGGCACAGCCAACGGTAAATCGCTTTTGAGAAAGCTGATCTTTGAAAACAACCTTAACGGCTTCCGCAAACTGTTGGAACGTAGTGATGCTGTCAGCGCGCAAAACACTCTTTGCAAAGTTGTCTATGGCTTGGAGCCTACCGGCAATTATCACAAGCCGCTGGGTGCACATCTGATCCGTTGCGGATCTCATGTGGTGCTGGTCACCGGCAAGGCGGTGAAAAATAACCGCGAGCTTCTCGACGGTCGTTGGGACAAAAATGACGACAAGGATGCGGCTAACATCGCTGATCTGGTTTCGCGCGGCAGATGTCTCTACTATGACTATCCGTCGGATAGTATAAACCAGCTACGGCAGCTGCTGTCGCTTAGAAGGCGTTTGAAAAAAGAAGAACACAGTCTTCGGATGCGTATTCGAAATAATCTTCTGGCACAATACTTTCCAGAATTTGATAGATTCTACAGCGCCTGTGAAAGTGAGAGCTTGGCCATCATTCGCTGGTGTCTGGATCCCAGTACGATTTCATGTTTAGAGTTTGACGAATTTTTTTCGATGGTCACCACCACCAGGCGTGGGATCGCACAAAAACAGCGCTTACAAAAGATCCATCGGCTAGCGGTGGAATCGGTAGGATGTCCGATGGGACCGGCTGCAGAGTTTGAGGCGACGCTGTTAGTGGACAAGCTCAAGTATGTTCGTCGGCAGCTGAAAGAAATTGCAGAGTTGATGGAAGATTTTTGTATGGAGTTTACCGAGTATAGCTGTCTTCTATCGATTCCCGGTTTTGGACCGTATATTTCTGCCAGGGTTTTAGCCTCAATTGCCAATCCCTGGCGCTTTGACAGCAGTAATCAAGTCATAAAGTTGGCCGGCTATGATCTTGGTGCGAACCGTAGTGGCAAAAGAAGCAATGAGGCTGTCCCCGTCATATCTAAAAGAGGAAACGGTGAACTTCGCTATGCGCTTTATCAAGCCGCTCATGTAGCTTCAAGTCGCAACCCGGATTTCATTCGCTATTATACCAGGATGCTTCGTGGCCGAGAACGTGAACGTGGAATCAAAACCAAAATGAAAGTAAAGCTGGCTGCGAAGATGTTAAAAATAGCTTGGACTTTAATGAGAAAACAAGAGGTGTTTGATCCTGATCACCTGATTATAGAGTAAACAGTTTCTGATCTTCGGCGAGAGAGCTCGTTTAAGGACGTAGGGGCTTTAGACCTCTGGAGGGACAATACTGGGCCTCTCACTGAACTGAAAAATCTTGATTAGGGATGATTGGCAGCCATTGCAGTTGGCATGCCGGATAAACGTAACGATTTTAATCCGAGCCCGTCGAGGGTCAGATGCAAGGTTCGCTTGAGTGAGGGATTCGCCGAAATTTTACTAAAAATATATAAGGAGAATTGCGTCCTTGAAATGACAAACTCTCTATGTCATTGAAATAATATAAAATAAATATTTTTCAATTTTTCTCTTGACAGAAGGATTATAGGATGTCCCGATATCCTCGGCATCCTACATTAGGAAAAAATGGCTTGACAATGACAAAGTCCTGTTAGAGTATTTACCATAGGATCAGGGAGCAAAATTGTACCCATTTACTTACTTTAGAGGGTTTGTATGACAATTCAAACGTATAATATTCAGGAAGCCAAAGCTCAACTGTCCAAGTTGCTTCAAGAGGTCGATTCGGGTATAGAGGTAATCATTGCCAAGGCGGGAAAACCGATGGCACGAATTTCCCGGATCGAAGAAAGCAGTCCGAAAATTTGTTTTGGTGTCCTCAAGGGTAAGGTAAAGGTGTCTGAAGATTTCGATGCTCCATTGCCCGATGACGTGCTTTCGGAATTCGAAGGAAATCGATGCGACTCTTGATCGACACACATATTTTCATCTGGCGGTTATTGACAGTGATCATCTCAGTGAACATGCAAGGCGAATTTTGCTCGATGCTGCCGAAGTTTTTGTCTCGGCCGCTTCGATCTGGGAGATTGCAATTAAAGCAAAGCTCGGTAAGCTTGAAGGCGACCCGCGCGCGTTTGCAGCAGCGATTGTTGAGAGCGGGTTCCGTGAGCTCGTTATCTCCGCCCGCCACGCCTGTATGGTACATGAACTTCCACTTTATCATCGCGACCCGTTCGATCGACTCCTGGTTGCCCAGGCACTGTCTGAGCCTTTTAGACTTCTTACGACCGACAAGCAGCTTGCTCAGTATTCCGAGTTGATAATGACCGTTTCCTAATCGAGTTTAAATCATTCCACCTAAAGAGCCTGCCGGATCAGTTTGCTTCTAATCACAGCGTTACATATTTTGATACCGGCGAATATGCATTTAACCGGGATGGCTAATTTTCCTCTTGCGCCTTACGTCCTTCCCTTACGCCCTTCCCTTTCCTCCATCATCCCTCATCCCTCATCCCTTATAGCTTTCCCCCTTCAGCCTTTGAGCCTTTCACCTTCGACCTTTCACCTTTCACCTTTTTTTGCCTCCATCGTCCTTTGTCCATCCCTCATCTTCTGTCATCCCCCATCCTTCTTCCATCGTCCTTCTTTCCTTATAACTTTCAGCCTTCAGTCGTTCGACCCTGAGTCGTTTGCCTCTATGCTCACAACCGAAGGGCTTTAATTTTCCGCATTCCGCATTCCGACTTCCCCATTCCAGTCATTCCGCATTCCGCATCTTTAGCCACGGCATTTTGTCTCGGCGTAGCTTTGTATCTTTATGCGAAGCCGGAAGTCCCGCCCTATCGGACGACGCCGGGTCCCACTTCCCGCCGGGGCGTAGGCCCCGCCCCTATGGGCCGGAGGCCGAATTCCATCGCTTCCCTCATCCCTCATCCTTCTTCCATCGTCCTTTGTCCATCCCTCATCCCCTTACGCCCTTTCTGATCTTCTGATCTTCTCAACTTCTATCTCTTGCCTCCAACCTCAAACCTCCAACGGCCGAAGGCCCCGCCTCTCATCTTCTATCTTTTAGCCTTGCGCCTTACGCCCTTCTCTTTCCCCTTTCAGCATTCACCTTTGAGCTTTTCTTGCTTTTCTATCTTTCCATCCAAAAGTAATCAAAAAACAATACTTCCCGCGAAACGACCTCCTTCTTATACACATATATTCCCATCATATTTTCCAGATCCAGCGATCGTCCGCTGGAATCGATGTATGATCCGACCGGCAGCCTTAGGGTGTTCTCGCCGGGTCGCACAACCAGTTTGGTTACATAGGCCCTGTCCGGATCTCCCTCAGTCAGGTTATCACTGATGCGGATGTGAAGTTCAGTGGTTTCAGCAGAAGGATTATAAACCGTGAATACCAGGTTCTTTGAACCACTCCAGTTTCGCTTAACCTTGCCGGATGAAAACCCGATTTGCCTGGCGGGATAAAACTCGAACTTCAATGAGCTCTTGCCGTTTTTAGACCATTCATCTGAGATTGAGAACATACTCGGGCACTTCCAGGTGAATAAATCCAGTTCATTATCGCTTTCAAAATCGAAAAGCACATCAGACTGATTGCTGACGTTCCCGCTGCAGGCCCCAAAAAGTAACAAAAAAGATACATAGATGTACAAAAATTTATAAATTTGCGATCGGCTGATTTTCATAGAGAATAATTATGATTGGATTCGATTTTACTTTTTAGTTAGACAGGATCTACAGGATCTTCAGGATTTTTTGGGTTCTTTCTTAGTTTCCGGAAGAAACTAAGAAATCACAATCGCTTGCGGCGAAAACTTCAGTCTATATACCTTGAGCGGTACGATATTTACGCTTCACTTCGACTCCAGAAGGTCCGAAGTTGATCAATAACCCGATTTCTTTTCATAGTGGAACGGATTCTGTTTTAAAAAGAACAAATTTTGACAGGATCAACAGGATTTCTGGGATTCTTTTCGCCTGCGGCGAGATAGACCGGGCTGAAACTGACCCCATTGCCTTAATGCCTCACCCGTAATCCTTCTCACTGATTTATCTCCTAAACTTCTCAACTTCATAACTTCTTTTCTGTTTTCTCTCCGTCTTTTACCCGCTTTCAGCTTTCAGCCTTGAGCTTCTTTACCGGCCGAAGGCCTTTCTATCCTGATAATCCTATTAATCCTGCCTGCCCTGTGAAATCTTTTTTGCACTTATTTCTCTGGGGTCTAATTTCCCTTTGTTTAAAACAGAATCCATTCCATATTTGTTTTCATTGCACGTTCTGCACGAACGTCCTATTCTTTTTCCAAATATTTAATGGGTGACCGCTATCTTTTCTTTATGTCAGCGTGCGTCGGCGTGTGTCTGCGGTTAAATATTATTTTTTAAGTGCTGATTTACCGCCCGTCTTCGCCAATCTACCCGTGGCAGGCCGCCGAGCATCACTTCGCTACGCCGCGGCAAGCCAGCCCGACGCAGATAACGCAGACAATTTCCCCGGCTAACTCACCCTATATTTTTGTGTTTTTTGTGCCTTTTTGCGGCCATATCACTATTCAAGCCCCATATTTTTCCGGTCCGTGTGTTTCTGTGTGCGTCGGTGGCTAATCCCACGCCGACCATAGACCCCGATGTTTTCTCAGGACAGAAAAACCCAAAAAAACCGACTATCTATCAAGAATGTTATTATTTTATGGGCCCCAAGAACGGGAATGTAATGCCGATTTGCACGCGTCATGAAAATATCTCGTTAAACTGCCCATTTTAGCCCCAAAATGGCTGCTTTAAAACATTATTTCAACCCTTTTTATTCAACAAATCATTTGAAATCAGTGTATTAGCTTGGCCCGACCCAAGCGGCCAAGCGGTGGTGAAAAAGAAAAAAAGTGGGGTCAGACTTTGTACCTTTTTAAGGTTGACAATTATCGTACATATTATTAGAATACAACTGAATACAAAAGAATAAAGGAGTTAAAATGTCTAAAACTGTAACATTAAGACTAAAAGATGATGTCTACAACGCGTTTTTAGAAGCAGCGCTTGCCGAAAATCGTCCGCTTTCAAACCTTATTGAAACTGCCGCGATCAGTAAAATACGCGAACAACAGTTTGTGGACGATTTTGAAATGGCTGAGATCCTTGCCGACAGAAACCTGGTAAAGCGTATCAAACAGGGCTCGCGCGAAGCACGGTTGCGGAAAGGGCGCTTTGTCGAATAAATATCGAATATTTGAAACCAAACAGTTTCAAAAAGACCTGGAACAAATCGCACGTTCCGGTCGCAAAAAAGTTGCCCAAAAGCTTCAAGATTTCGTTTACCCACAGTTGCGTCAGCATCCTCATTTTGGGCCGAATATCAAAAAACTCAAAGATTACAAGCCGGATACATGGAGATATCGTATCGGAGCGTGGCGTTTTTTCTATGAAATCGATGATGAAGAAAGGATTGCATTCATGACCGCTGCATCTCACCGCAGCAGAGCTTACTAATCTTCCTCCACCCGGTCTTTTTCACCGCGCCATCTTATCCCGTCGAGGTTTTATAGAAGACTGAAGCTTTAAAGCGACGGCGGGCCTGCCTATTCGCCTTGCGCCCTTCCCTTTTTGCCTTTCAACCTTTGACCTTTTATCTTTTTAGTCTTGCGGTATATCTGTCAAGAATGAAGACCCCTCTGTTTTTTTTAATAAAGGTCAATCGTAGATTTGACCCCTTCGTATAAACCAGCCAGTATCCATTTTACGATTCGTTTTCTCAATCACAATCCAATTTGAAGGCTTGGAGGCATGAGGCTTGGAAGCTGGGATGCTGGGAGCAAAAAAAAGGGGGTTCAGACAAAAAAAAGCCGAGCACCTCTTTTCCGCGGTAACCCGGCTTCGATTTTTTTAAACTTTCGGGCATTCCAGCCTTTTTTCTTTTTTAGCTTTCAAGCTTCCCGGCTTTATAGCTTCCAAGCCTCCTTACGCCTTACGCCCTTCCCTTTCCTCCATCATCCATCATCCCTCATCCTTCTTCCATCGTCCTTTGTCCATCCATTCATCCAACCATCCCACTTCCGAATTCCATCGCTTCCCAGCTTCCTATCTCTTCCATTCCCGTAACCCCAATTACACTCCCGTAATCCCGCCCACTCCCGAAAGCCCCCGATCAATTCAATCCCCTTTCACGCTTTCAGCTTTCAGCCTTATGCCCTTTCTAATCCTCTAACCTTCTTAACTTCTCATCTTCTATCTTTTCAGCTTCCCAGCCTCTAAATTTAATTAAAAATAACAGTAGCTTAACCAAGTTATTTACTTATTTATGGACATCCCGGTAGCTCCTTTTCATCCTTGCACACAATTAAACATCAAAACTTCAATAAGTCACGGCCTGCTATGTATGGCAGCTGCATTTCTGCACCTGCCCCGTAAGGAGGAACTATCGTACTAGATAGGGTGCCTAAATACCTTTTCTATCTACCGATTTTATTCACTATTAAAGCAACATATTTTCCCCGTCCGTGTGTTTCTGTGTGCGTCGGTGGCTAATCCCACGCCGACCACAGTCCCCGATGTTTTCTCAGGACAAAAAAGGCCAAAAACCAGCTATCTATCAAGAAAGTTATAATTTTATGATGTCCCCAAAAATTTCCCAATGCAATTTGACTTTTAATCGGGATGATGCTTAAATAATTTCCAGGCTTTTAAACCTGAATTTTTGCAGGCATTTGATAGATTTATAAACGCCGTTTTAATATGATTTGCAGGTAAAATTATGAAAACATACCATGATAAAATTATAACAAACCCGGATGTTATGTTAGGAAAGCCTGTTATAAAAGGGACCAGGATTCCGGTTGAACTTATTATCAGGAAACTAGGTGAGGGTGCAACCCTGGAAGATGTTCTGGATGCTTACCCAAACCTTAAAAAAAAAGATATTCAAGCTGCCTTGCTATATGCCGCTGAGCACATGGGTAATGAAACGGTTATCTATTTAAAAACAGGGACTTAAGTTGAAGGAGATTAAGTTTTTAGCAGATGAAAACTGCGATTTTTTAATCGTACGGGCATTGCGATCAGCAGGATTTAATGTATTGGCTGTGGCGGAATCTTTCCCTTCCGTTTCTGATCAACAGGTTCTTCGACATGCGGCTAGAGAAAAACGGATATTGCTAACGGAAGACAAAGACTTTGGAGAATGGGTCTTCGCGCATGGTGAAGATGTATCGGGAGTTATTTTAATCCGTTTCCCGGCAAACGCACGTAGACAACTTGGCGAAGAAATCAAAGTCCTTGTTGATATTCACGGCCTCCAACTTATGAGAAATTTTGTTGTCCTGGAGCCTGGCCGGGCTAGAATAAGAAAAATTTAAGCCGGTCATCGTCTTTCTGGTTATCACAGTCTCATCTTCTATTCTTTTTCATTCCGAATTCCATTGCCTCCCAGCTTTCTTTTATGTCCGCGTGTTTCTGCGTCAGTCTGCGGTTAAATAATCTGCTGAAAGTCCGCCTTCAGTTTGGTGGATTATGCAATAAGTACCTGTCCCCCCTGTATTCCGAAGCCGACAACAACGAAAGTGTAAAAGAAAAACAGGTATGTTTTTCTATAGGAGAGGTGTTTTTTCTCTTGACAAGCCCTTTAATGGGCGACCCCAGGCGCTTATTTCCTTGATTTTCAATATTTTAATTCGGTCCGACAAGCATTGCAGTATCCCTGCCCTGCCTGCCCCGTAGGTAGGAACTATCGTACTGGGGTGGAATTCACTTGTGACAGCGGAGCGTATTTCACCGGGGCCGAATTCCTTCAAACCGAAATCCAAAGACAAGAAGCTGTCCTTATTGCCTGTCTGGATATGATAACCGATCGAATTCCAGCGGTAGTCTTCCGGACGATCCACCAGCCCGGCACCCAAAGAGTATAAAGAGCCTGTCTCCATTTTTTCTCTTCTTTACAATTTCTAGTCAGATTGCTATATTGATTTTGGTTAAACTTAATTTGCGGTTGTATGGTATTTTGGTTGCCTGATATTCTTTGTTCGTTGCACAATTCAACTACTGAAAAAAATGGTTAATGATTTTGCAAAGAGCTTGATAGCTTGAATGATTGGTTTAGATAAATGCCAACAGTAATCCGATCTGGACCTTATAGGATCTTCTTTTACGCTGGTGACCGTGACGAATCGCCACATGTTCATGCTGAAAGAGACGATAAGATAGCAAAATTCTGGTTGGAACCCGTCAGGTTACAATATAGTGGTGGGTTTAATCGAATGGAAATTAGCAGAATTCAAAAAATCATTCAAGAAAATCAAAGGCAGCTTTTGGAGGGATGGCATGACTACTTTGGCCGTTAAAATAGATTTACCTTATGCGGAAAGCGTAATGATTACAGAAGATACTCTGAACGTTGATCTAAGTGATGGAAGGACAATATCCGTACCGCTTACCTGGTTTCCAAGGCTCGTATATGCAACCCAAGAACAGCTGGATAACTGGAGATTAATAGGCAGAGGACATGGCATTCATTGGGACGATATTGATGAAGATATCAGCATTGAAGGTTTAATAGCCGGTCGACCATCGGGTGAAAGCCAATCTTCGTTTAAAAAATGGTTGGAAGCGCATCAATGAAATTTTGGTCGTGATCTTGGATTTCAGGATTTTTCTCTTTCTTAGTTTCCAGAAGAAACTAAGAATGGCTGATCCTCAAATTCCCAATCCACATGACTATTTCAAATTGCGCTAATTTCCTGCTTAACCGGGGCGCACATAAATACAAACTTCTCCGCCGGCAGGCGATTGTTGACTCCCACTTTCAGCCGGAACCGGAAACGGAAATAAAAAATCCTGTAAATCTTGTAAATCCTGTCCAAAAAGCAATTAAAATTTAAATTGAATCCATTCCTCTCTTTCTATCCTTTATCCTTTTACCTTTGGCCTTTAACCTTTGTCCATCAGCTCTCTATTTATTTACCAATCAACTTAATCAACCCAATCAACTTAATAAACTAATTCAGCCCTTTACCAATCTTTTCAACGATCACGCTCTTAAACCGGTCACCCCAAAAATAACCGCGCCGGTGGTGGCGTTTATTGTAATATCTGGTAAAGCCTACCTTTATTTCACGCACAAACTCAGAAAGGTTAGATAATTTCTCGCGCAAAGACGGTATCTGCCCGGCCGCAAATATCCTGTCATCACCGTAAAACGCTTCATAACGTTTCTGAATGTCTTCATCTGTATATTTGTATTCCGGAAACATCTTCACTAGGTTTTTTCTAATCTTAAACTTTGATCAGGATATTGCATGCAATCTCAACTTTGTTAAGCATAGAATACCTGACTCCATTATCTTTTTCCTTTCGTACAATTTTGCTTGACTAAAAATGAAATTTTTGTAATGAAATATGGGTATTAACGATTATCAAATAAATCTTATACGGTTCTTATCATTTCGGTGGGCCATGAAAACTTTCGAAAAATGGGGACACAAATCGCAGGAAACCTCCAGTCTCTTAAAAAAGGTTCAGAACAAAGTCCATTCGTTGCTTCCCGGGGCAGACATTATACTTTATGGCTCACAAGCCCGATTAGAAGCAGATCTGGAATCGGATTGGGATTTTCTGATTTTATTAGACCACCAACCGGATCAACAAATCGTGGCCGAATTACGCGATCGTTTGTACGAGCTTGAACTGGAAAGTGATACTGTATTATGCACTATTGTCAGAAGCCGGGATGAATGGAATTCCGAACTTTATTCTATATTGCCGTTTAAAGAAATAGTCGAGCGTGACGGTGTCGTCTTATGACGGATGAGCCCACGAAAGCCTTGATCAAGTAAGCATAGTGGTATTAAATCCCTTTTTAATCAGTATATTATCAAAAAAAAGATTCTGGATAAAAATAAGGGAAAACTCTATAATCAGCTATTCGAAGCTCGACAAGAGGGTGATTATGTTGACTTTGTATCTTTTGATCGTGATTTAGTCGAACCCTGGGTATCGAAGGTCAAAGAATTTATAGACGATATAAAACATCTCTCCGAAGATTAGTATCTACTTCCCTGTCTCCTGACCTCCCAGCCTTTCTCCTTTAACCTCTGTCATTTTTCTTTGCTTTAATTTTCCGTTTTCCGCCTTCCTAATTCCGAATTCCGACTTCCATTGCCTCCCCATTGCCTCCCAGCCCCTTTGCTTTGAGCTCTTTTACCTCTGTCCGTGTGTTTCTGTGTGCGTCTGTGGCTAATCCCACGCCGACCACAGACCCCGATATTTTCTCAGAACAGAAAAAGCCAAAACCGGCTATTTATCATCAAAGTCCCTAAGAGCTTCAATTTCCTTAAAAGCATCATTTTGGGGTCAAAAAGGACGTTTTAAGACCAAAAATCGCCCCTCTTTTGAGTCTTTTTATGATAATATCAATGAGTTAACTTGGTCCGACCCCCGGTCCCAATCTTAAAAGGGCAATTTTGACCCTAAAATTGGACGTTTAAGTTTACCCTGTGCAATTGACGGAGTCACGAGCGGAGCGGATTTCACCGGGGGCTGAAAAATGCTTGCAAATACAGTGTTTGTTGTTTAAATTCAATACCTTTGCACGGATCGACCCCCAGTCCCTTTAAGACTCTTATGTTTTTCCTTTCCTACCATATTTTTAAGATTTAAGATGCAACCCCTGTCTTTTCATTGCCTACTGAATTTGCTGATTGCATGCTAAGATTAATCTCGTCCAGGTACCACCACCAATGAGATGGTAAAGCCCGAGAGCGCTGCCGCATCTCTGCCAGGTCAGCAACCTCCATGATTCGTGCCAGCCAGGATGGGGCCATTTGTAGAAGCTGACGGTCAATATCCTCCAACCGACGTCTATCGTCTTGGCTGAATAAAGGTTCCTGTATCGCAAGCCTACTGCGAATATCCAAGAATTCTAACAACTCAAAACCACTCACGTCAGAATGCTGCAATGCTTGCAATAGATACTCTATTTGTTCTCTTCCTCTGCCCATTTCAATACCTCATCAATGCGGCCTAGCAAAATAAAGCCGCGACGCTCTATATAGTCATCCATGTCTTCTGGCGGAAAAGCGGTTTCCATTAAACCACCTTCGCCAAATATGACCAGCCATTCCCGATTGTGGGTCACCCCCCGGGCAACATAGTAATGGTCGGTGCTAAACTCATATAAGTAAACAGTGTTTTGTCCATTTCTCACAAGCTCAAGAATTATTCTTTCGTATTCTAACATGGTAGCAGATGGTTGTAAATGCAGCATCTGACGGCGCTTATTAAGGTGAGCAACGCCTTTACCAACCTTCCAGTTAATCTGTCTCTGGATTTCGCCAACTGCATGAACCAATTTCGCCCGATCGTCAGATGCCAGAATATTCTTTCTTTTCACCATATCAAATTCCCTTTTTGAGACAGCGCCCAGGGTCAGCTTCCGCTGACCTCCTTCCCTTCCAGATCAGCAAATATTTCTTAAAAGCATCATTTTGGGGTCAAAATGGGCGTTTTAAGTTTACCCTGTGCAATTGACGGAGTCACGAGCGGAGCGGATTTCACCGGGGACCAAAAATCGCCCCTCTTTTGATTCTTTTTATCATAATTTCTATGAGTTAGCGTGGTCCGACCCCAGGCGAATCAGACCCTTATATTTAGCCACCCCGATGGAATAAGTGCAACAGAGATTTCCTTGGGCAGGCAGACACACACAGACCAAGCCAAATGTCGCGACATTTAACTTTACTTTTCTCTTTGCCTGGTGACTTACCAGGCAAAAAACAGTCATCCCCCTGGGCGGGATAAAATAAATCAAAGTACTAAATGGAAGATCGTTCAGGGTTGCAAAGAAAAATATGCTGCAAATTATATTTTAAAGTTTATCGCGAAGCGGTTGACCTTTTTAGGCTCCGCAAGCCTTCCCCGTGAAATACGGGCCTATTTCACCGGGGCGGAGCCTAAAGAAAAAAATGTCCGTGTATGTCCGTGTGAGTCTGTGGCTAACCCTTGAGCTTTCTTTTTGTCCGTGTCTGTTTGTGTACGTCTGCCTGCCGTGCCTGCCCCGTAGGTAGGAACTATCGTACTGGGGTTAAATCATTCCGCTTAAGAGCCTACCAAGTCAATTTGCTGCTAATCCTATCGCTGCATATTTAATACTGGCGAATATGCATTTCCAAAACATTCAATTATTGGTTTTCACATATTGATAAGAAATAATATGCCGATCTGTAGTTAGAAGCATCATATTGCACTGACGTGCCGAAGCGACAATTATCTGATCTGCTGGATCTTTATGAAAAACCCCAGGAAGTATGGTGGATTCCAGAGCGATATCAACCGATAAAGGGATAATTTCTATAAATGTCTTTCGAGTGGCTTGTAAAAGCCAGTCTCGAATAGGGATAGAGAGTGTCAACTTACCTATTGAAACCTTCTTGGCTACTTCCCAGACGCTGATGGCTGAGATATAAAATGGATAGTTATCCGGTTTCAGGATAGTGGACATCAGTTTGAGAGGGATATTCTGATGGTTCTCAACCATCAAAATCCAGATATTCGTATCCAAAAGATACTTCATCTACAAGCCTCCCAGTCATCTTCACCCAAAGGGCTATCCCAATCCGGTGCATAGGTGACTGTGCCGTGGAGGCAACCCAAAAATTCCTGGGGATCAATTTTTTTGGGTGATGCAGGTGATGTTACAACCGCAACAATTTTACCACGCTTAGTAATCTCAATTGTTTGATTTAGATTTTCAACATCACGAATAAATTTAGTGCATTTTGTCTTAAACTCACTTACAGATATTTTCATGACTATTCCTCCAGACTTGATGACTATATTTTAAGACTATTTTGAATAGCACGCAAGCTTTAATTTAATCTCAGCTGCGAATGCTCTATCGGAGGCTGGGCTAAAAATTTCGGATTATTAAGGAATGATATCTGAAGTGATAAACTTTAACCGGTCAGATTGGTATGGAGTTGCTCCGGTGATTTTGGTCAGGAATTAAATCGGTGTTTCCAAGCATGATAGCGATCTTCCCAAAAGGTTCCTTTTCTTTGTTTTCGAATATTGTATTCCTGCCCGGTTCTGGCGGCTATCAGTTGCATCGATTTTGCAACCGCATCCCGCCCGTTGTTGTCGTATACTAGAAGATGGATGTGATTTGAAGTGACCGTGTAGTTGAGAACGCTCAAGCCGAATCGCTTTTTTGCTTCAAAAAGCCAATCCAGCCACCGTCTTCGATCGCGTACAAACTTTAAGAGAAATTCTTTTTTGTGGCATCGATGTGTAATATGCCATACATATCCGGGTATGTAATGCCGATTTGCACGCGCCATGCATCCATCTCGTTAAACTGCCTATTTTGGGCCCAAAATGAGCATTTTAAGGCAGAAAATCGGCCCTCTTTTAACCCTTTTTATCATAATATCGTTGAGTTAGCTTGGTCCGACCCCAGAGCGATAGCGATTCCCATTTTGATCGTGATTTAGTCGAACCCTGGGTACTGATCGTCAAAGAATTTATAGACGATATAAAAAATCTCTCCGAAGATTAGTATCTACTTCCTCGTCTCCTGGCCTCAAACTCTGTTCCCTTTCCCCTTTTTCCCTGTATCTTGAACCCAGAACCCTGAACCTTTCACCTTTATCCTTTTGCCTTTATCCTTTCACCTTCCCAACTTCGCCGCTTCTATCCTTCCACCTTGCTCTCTTTTTTCTCATCTCCTTCCGAATTCCGCATTCCGAAATCCGAATTCTAATTGAATTCCTCTTAAAAGCATCATTTGGGGGTCAAAAAGGGCGTTTTAAGTTTACCCTGTGCAATTGACGGAGTCACGAGCGGAGCGGATTTCACCGGGGACCAAAAATCGCCCTTTTTTGATTCTTTTTATCATAACATCAATGGGTTAGCTTGGTCCGACCCCAGGCGTTTTGGCTTTGGTCTCCATTACAAATTCTTTATCACCAACAGCTATGCTTTCCGTCCATTTTGCATCGTGTTGGTTCGTGCCATTTTTTAAAATCTCTTCAACCCATTTGCGATGAGATTCGGATAACTGATCGTTATCTTTTTGACCAAGCAAAGCTGTTAATTTTTGCCGATTTATCAGCGAATACCGCTGCTTTGGATTTTGGATTTCATTATATCCACCATACATCCATTCACCAGGGTGTCGCACGACTCCGGCTCTAACCATATTTACCCAGTTAAATAAGATTTAAGCCTATTGTGCAGAAACTGCTTCCCCAGATATGATTTTAAGTATTTTTCCCGGTGAGTAGCGTCTCTTTGATTTAAACATGCTTCATAATAGATCAATTCCATAGGGAGACGCCTTTTTGTTGAATCAACTAATCCCTTTTCATGCTGCTTAAATCTTAGCTTTAGGTCTTTTGTGTAGCCGACAGAGAACTTCCCATCAGCGTCACTTCTTAGAACATACGTGTAATACATACCTGAGAACCTTAAGCTATTTAACCGGGTGAAGATCAATATATGCAAGGCATCGCATCAAATGGCTGCCGGACTTAACCGCAGTGGCATGATATCGATCTTCCCAGAAGGCTCCCTTGCGATTCTTTCTTTGATTATATTCTCTTCCCGTTCTGCCGGCGATGAGTTGGATGGATTTTGCAATGATGTTCACTTTGCCGTCATAGACCAGTAAATGGATGTGATTTGATGTAACAGTATAGTTTAGAATTTTTAGTCCAAATCGCTTTTTGGCTTCAAACAGCCAATGCATCCACCGCTTTTTATCTTTATCAAATTTTAACAGGAATTCTCTCTTATGACATCTATGGGTAATATGCCATACATAGCCAGGAAGATGATGTCTATTTGCGCGAGCCATTGATGGTTAAAATCGCTTTATTGGATAAATTCTGGTTCTAATGTTGATTTTTCTTAAAACCACCTTTTTGCTATCAAAAAGGCTGTTCTAAGCCCCTAAACAACCCCTCTTTTATCACTTATTTCCTTGATTTTCAATATGTTAATTTGGTCCGACAAGCATTCCCTTTTTATCATAATATCAATTTGTTAGCGTGGTCCGACCCCAGGCGCATATCGATCTTCCCAGAATGCTCCTTTTCGATTCTTTCTTTGATTATATTCTCTTCCCGTTCTCCCAGCTATGAGTTGGATCGAACTCTCGCGTCGGTTTAACGACACCCAAGAGCTATCCAAAGCAGTCGCGCGCTCAGAGGCGTAGGATCGCGCTGCTACGAGCAGGGCGGGCTTGAAACCCTGAACGCCTACGAAAAAAGACTATCAATGAACGATCCATTTTTAAAAGGGATTATCGTGCTTAAAATGGTTGACAAAAAGAATAATCAGGGTTAACTTCCTAATTACACACGATAATTTTAGAGATGCAAACGGGAGTTTGACTATGCAAATAAAACAAATATTAAATGTTAGTCAAGGAGTCTGGATAGATAAGCGATGGTTGCAAAAGGCCGGATTGGGGTCTCGATTACAAGTCGAAATGAGAACTGGTGAAATTCGTATCCAGACCGCTTTAAAAATAAACGAAAACGTAGAGCCCTCTGAAAAAGGATGGTATACATTCCAGGCGCTAGGAGATGATGCTGTGGCTGGTTGTCTGAAAAATGCAGCCCAAAATCACGACTGCTATCTATATGGCAAACAGTCATGAAATATATTTTGGTCGATACAAGCGCTTGGGTTGCCTTAGCTGATAAAAAAGATAAAGACCATACAAATGCATTACGATTCAGAGATAAAATTGTCGGTAAGTATAAGCTATTAACATCCGATTACGTTTTGGATGAATTGTATACATTGCTTTTGATGAACGTAGGTTTTTTACCAACCGTTAATTATAAGGAAAAACTTGATACCCTCATAGCGGAACATGTTCTTGATGTCATTTGGATCGATCATGATCTCGCCAAACGATGCTGGGATGTCTTTGAGCAGTACAACTCCGACAAACTGTGGTCATTCACTGATTGTACGTCTTTTGTTGTAATGAAGGAATTTGGCATTACCGAGGTCTTTGCATTTGACCATCATTTTGAACAAATGGGATTTATCCTTCTGCCTTCACCAGATCCCGGTTCCCAGGCATAACCGCAGCATATTTCGCTTACCAGAAAAACGACGCCGGGTCACAATTCCGAATTCCAATTGCCTCACATCTTCCCAACTTCGCCGCTTCTATCCTTCAGCCTTGCTCTCTTTTTTTCTCCTCTCCTTCCGAATTCCGCATTCCGAAATCCGAATTCTAATTGAATTTC
>PVMK01189295.1_pt2 | contig 19599 bp, 22 predicted proteins | sample 1853481 | NCBI WGS metagenome assembly PVMK01 (sample SAMN08533507, study PRJNA380276) | Marine sediment metagenome, whole genome shotgun sequencing project. | reverse complement strand
TGCTATATATGACAAATTCCGGGTGTTTACAAATAGTTGAGATATGCTCAACATATTTGCATGATCCGAGTATTAGCGAAGGTTTGATGATCTGAAGTCCAGGTAGGTCCCCTGGAGTGTGAATTACATACTCCACATTTTTCATCTTGAGACCAAGCTACCAAATTCTGTGCTGAGTTCCCGGAGGGGATAGTGTGAATTAAGGGATGGAATATACACTTTCGTGGTGATCAAGGTGGGTTCACATATCTCCTCAGAGAAATATATTTTTGTGCACCTCCTTTCCGCATACTGCCACTGCCTTTTTAAAACATATCCTGTGTTTTCAGCACCTTAATTCCTACTAAGATGATGGCATATCTTTTGCTTAAGTTGTGAACATATGTAAAGGTGGGCAACTTAGCTGTAATTTTTTCCCCCCATGGATTCAATAGGAAATCCCTGAAGAGATTTGTACTCGTCACCACGAGCTTGCAGATCATTATTACCTCAATTAGGAAGAGAACAACTTTTTCAATGCACTAATGAAGCTGTGAAATGAGGGCAAACCGGTTTCGCTGAATAGGTATCGATCAGCTATCAGATATTTAACTCTGGGAGAGTGACAAAGAGAGAGATGAGCGTTAAAGAACGCCGGATGGATCAAAGGTTCCAAGTCAGATGGCCTATTCATATACATACTGCTGATGGGTCAAGGAGAGCGGAAACGGAGGATATTAGTTTGGGAGGTGCTTTCATCCGTTGCGAGAAGCCTCCACCTCCAGATGAAAAGGTATTCCTGACCTTTGAGAACCCCTCCGGCAGCATGCAGTTTGTTCGTACTAAGGTAGCCTGGACAAACCTTGAATCTCAGGGCAGCAGCGATAAGCCAATTGGAATGGGTATTCAGTTCATCCAGTTCCTTAGTACTCCACGACCCTGGGAGAAGAGCAAAGAGTAAACAAAAGAAGCTCTTGCCAACATTTTCTGAGAAAAAGGTCTGCAATCTGACAGAAGGGAGACAAGCTATGACCACTTCTGCATGCTCAAGTCGTTCTTTGAGCGATCCCAGAATTGCCTTCCAAGGTCAGGTGTCTATCCAGAGTCAGCCGAACAGACGGAAATACCCGCGTGAACCAGCCTCTTTCCTTGTAAATTGCCAGCAGGCTGATCTCACCAGAGTGGGGGGTAAAGCCCTCAATTGGAGCCCTGAGGGAATAGCTATCAAGACCAATTGCCCAATTTGCGTAGGAGAGCAGCTAACAGTGGAGTTCGTGGAGCCGAAAACTCTCAATGTTTATCAAGTGAAAGGACAGGTGGTCTGGCGGCAATTTCATGGTGATAGCTCTGTGCAAGCAGAGGCTTTGTTTACCGCAGGAATCAAGTGTCTGAATCTTAATGACTCCTTCTGAACTGCCCTACCCGGAGTGTGAATTACATACTCCACACTTTTGCATTTCAGAGATGCCCACTATATCTATGGGCAATCAGAATACTCTATTCATTTTTCAAAGAACATCAGCGGAGCTTCGGCTCCGCTTTTTTTGTGGTGTACCGGGCATGGCGCGTGGCGCAATAGCGCTAGCTGGTCAAGTGTGGTGCTTGGCTGGTGACTTGGGGGTGCAAGTCCCCTACGGGCCCTGGTGGCGGGAACCGTTAGCTGAACAGCAAGGGTGTCCGGGGTGACCCGGAATCTGAAGGAAGCTGTAGGCAAAGTCCCGGCCCGACGAACAGGAACCGCATATGAGGCAGCCACACCTGGGCGAGGAGGCCACGAAGATCCAAAGCCCGATAGCCATCCTGGAAGGTGTGGAAGTAGATGCGGCGGGTATATGGGATGAAGGTTGTGCGTCTTACCCCGGGAGGTCTGTCAACCTGCCTTGTGCTAGTGGCATCGAGAGGTGCTACGATGGGTTGGCAGAAGTCAGCAGAAGCCGTAGTAGTTGGACTAACCACCCAACGAAGGGCCGAACCTGACACGCTGAGCCAAACCACTTTTCCGACGTCTTGAGCAGATGCCTCGAGAGAGGGCCTAAAGCCGGAAGTAGCGGACGGAATCCGCGAGGTAAGGCTGGGGCGCTTAGAGGACGTCAGGCATTGGGGTTGCTAAAGCGACAGCCTGTCAGGAACCGCCGTGTACGGGACCGTACGCACGGTGGTGTGGGAGGACGGCGGGGGTAACCCCGCCTCCTACCCGATTGGCTAAGACAAAAGTAGTAATCTACGGTAATCTAGAGAAGTATGAAAAAGAATCCTCCCATAAATTGCTTGGCATAGACGTTGCTCTACCCACCTTTGTGGGCTAAAGCTTCTCCTTTCTCACATATCACGGAAAGGGTTGCTATTACTGTAATAGCAACCCTTTTTGCTTTGCAAAGACAAGGTTCAGGCCATTGCACCGTACACTCAAAAGTATGAATTTACATACCCCAAAAGTGACCGAAAGACGACAATGTCCGAGAGTCAAGGTTGCATATCCCGCCTTCGGGAAAACCAATAAAGCGATCATTAGCGAGGGAGGTGCAAAATGCTTAAGAAAAAACAACGCACATATCCGAGCGCTGACCTTAAATGGTATGTTCATGCACTAACTCCAAAAGGCCCAATAGAGGGAGTAACGAAAGATATTAGTACAAGAGGAGCATATGTGTGCTGTGCTAATCCTTTAGGACTTAACGAAGTCGTTGTTATATCCATCACTACTCCAGAGAAATCCTTTGATGTTAAAGCCGAGGTGGTCTGGTCGAATATTTATGGGCCTGATGACGACATTAATCCTCGTGGTATGGGTGTCCGTTTCGTAAAGATTTATTCTAAAGACCGAAAATTCATTGCTAGAGAGGTGAGCCAGCATAGCGATGACGCAATAGAGTTTGAAAAATTGGAAACTATTACCCTAGAAGTGGGCGATGACTAACTGAGGTTTTTCTTTGGCTCCCTCTCTTGCTCTTGTGGTCTCCTATTCCACCACGTGTATCGTACCCTAGCCATTAAAGACCTATTCATTTTTCAAAGAACGTGCGGAGCCGAAGCTCCGCTTTTGTATCGGCATCGGGTTTGCATTGGTGAATCAGTGGGGTGAGCATGGTGTTCACCCACTTGGCCCGATGTTTGGACCCCCATCAACGACCAATTCAGGTGGGGGTTCCTTTTTTATTGGCATCGGATTTGCATCTAAAAATGGTGGGTTTGGACTCCTTCGAGAATAGAGGTTTTTCCACAATGGGACTTCCATGTAAACAGTGTGAAAAATCATTGCCTGTAGACCACATCTTTGAATTTCTCTACTGTGACGAAGGGATTTATTTCTTCTGCAGTAAAGAATGCAGCGACAAATGGATGTCTGTTAATGCCCAAGAGATTGATCTAGAAAGCCTGCAGCAACCCTCGATATAAACTTATTCATTTGTCAAAGAACGTCTGGAATATCTTTCCAATCTTTCTTATGCGATAGGCAAAAATACCTCTTTGTCTTGGCTCTATTTATGGAGCTTGCCCCTATTAGCTACTGGCCCTAGCCGATGGGGGCTCTTTTTTTCATCCCTCCATGCTCCCCACCTACCGGAAGAGAGTGGCATAGGCTTTGCACTTTCAGCGAAGAAAAAAACTGGAGGTTCGCCATGTTCCTTTCGGGCTACATATTTGCATTTGTTATAGGTGTGGTAGTCGGCTTTGTCTTTTCAAGCATCATACTTTTCGGCAACCGCCTCGACCACATCTTCTGAGCAGATAAACAGGAGCAGAGTTGTAGCCTCCACCTCCTTTGTGCTAAGTTACCTCTTGGACAGGGAGCCTTCTCTGTCCGGTGCCCCTGACCCTGGCAGCCACGTGCGCCGGTTGCTGGGGTCTTTTCTTTCTTGTTTGGCAATCCATGCATTTGTGGTACATTGCTTGGTGGTAAAGTAACTTCCTTGTGGCGAGGGGCTATTTTACCGCACCGCCCCTACTGGCTATTGGTCGCTCTCGGTCAGTGGGGGCTTTTCTTGTTGCATCTTCTCCCCTCATTCCTGTAATTTGAAAGCAGTTCAAGACCTTCTGAAGAAGTACGAAAAGGAATCCTCCAAGAAATCGTCCCCATGCTGCGAGAGGCAGCTATGGAAGAAGAAAGACGCCAAAATCCCAGGGCCAGAGTCAGTTGGCCTGTCACCATTCAGACCGAAGAAGGCACTATTGAACGGGCTACATACAACATAAGTCCCCATGGAGCCTTCATCCGTGGTTTGTCTCCCCTTGAGCTGCATGAAGTCGTTGATATGACGATTAGTGGTCCTAACCATCCCATAACGGTCAAAGCAAGAGTGGTCTGGTCGAGTAGCCAAGTTCCTCCTAAAGAGGATATGCCACGTGGTGTGGGTGTCGAGTTCATCAATATTTCTGATGAAGATCGAGAAATCATCTCCTCTCTAGTTTCGGCGGACATGGAGTCCTCAGGCTCGGACTTAGATGAAAAGGAGCAGAGTTTAATAAAGGAACAGACCTCGATAGGGGAGCAGAGCTTAATAGAGAAACAGCCAGTAGAGGAAGAAAAAGAAGACATGAATAAACCTACTCTAGGGCCACCCAAGAAGTGTCCAGACGGTCACAGGCATATTTCCTGGTCTATGGGCGATGACCATATTTTCTGTTGGGACTGCAACCGGAAGTATCCTCTACTTGCTTGTTTCCAACCACCAGAGAGCAGTCTTTCTGAATCTGAGGAACCTAATGACTAGCCTAGACCTTGACGAAATCAAAAGAGTCAAACTCCATCCTGACAAATGCTCCAAGTGCAAAGCCAACCTCCTGATAAGGCCAACTGAGAAAGTGTGTCCTGTTTGTGGGGGTTTGCTGCCAGCCCGAAAGAAATAGCCTTCTTCACAACAATCCCCGCTTTCGAAAGAGCCTGTTAAGCTTCCTTCCTAACCGTATTGGTGCATGGCTTAATCACCTGGCATGTTTTCTGCACACAACTCAACGGCAAAAGCAATCCTGATGCAAGGAGGCATAGATGTTTAAGCAGAAAAAACGTATAGCTCCTAGGGCCCAAGTCAGATGGCCTGTAACAATGTTAACCACCCAAGCCAAAGTTGAGGGGGAGATCAAAAATATTAGCTCTAAAGGTGCGTTTGTCTCTTGTAAAGACTTCCCACCGCTGGAAGATGGTTTTGTCATGGTCATCAAGGCACCAGACCACAAGACAATGAATCTTAATGGGAAAATAGTATGGTCAACGGTCCTAGAGTCCGGTGAGGGTGACTCACAATTTGGAATAGGTGTCCAGTTCACAAGAATGACCGCTGATGACAGTCAATTTCTCCATAGTATGAGTGCAAAACAGTAGAACAGCAATGGTATCCCCAGCAGAGAGAGACTATACATAGCGTCATAAATAATTGCGCATATTTTTTCCAATCGTAGTGTGGGGGCGGGACTTATTTCCGCCCGGTAAATTGTTGATTAAGCCCATCTGGCGGGCATGAAGCCCATCCATACGAATAATCAAGTAGGATTGAGCATACGCATATATTATTGACGCACTGTATAAATGCCGCAAAAAGAGAGACGCAAACACCCCAGAGCAAAAATAGTGTGCCCTGTAATCATGGAGAACAATCGAAATATCATGAGCGGAGAAACACAAGATATAAGTGCTGGTGGAGCATATATACGATGCCGTAGTCGGCCAAAGCCCGTTGAGGTTTCCATATATGTCAGTGTCTCTCTTCTAAGCCCTCGTATAAGAGCCATGGCAGAAGTTGTCAGGTCAGATATTCTTGACTCAGCTAATGGGGTTGAGTACTACGGTATAGGGGTTAGGTTCGTAGCAATTTCTGATGAAGGCCGGGAACTCATTTCACTTGAGTTGCAGGACACAAAATTGTCACCTCGTACAACAACGTCGGTATCCCCAACTCATCAACCACCGCCTTAACGTCCCTGACTACCAAAGCAATACTACCTCCTTCTACTCCCCCTGCCTTGACACCTTTCCATATCTTGTGCCAGAGTCAATTCCAGCCGACTGTGAATTAAGGGAGTCGGGATAGAATTACGGCGCGCGCAACCTTAGGTAGAGAGTTACCGTCACGCACACTTTCGGTATGCGCGGCGGGTTCCTAGTTCCACCATAGCCCACGTTTCCGCAAGCCCCCCTCAGATCCCGGATAGTCGGTTTTCCCGAATCCGGTTCAGACCCTGGCATGTCCTCCTGCTGCCTTTCCGGAGGCGAGGAAGCTTAAATGCTGGCTCATATACACCCCTCTCGACTACGGTTTACATGCAGGACTAGACCCTAATTTAATGGCTCAGCTACCCCGGCCCAATGTCCGGGACCGGCCAAGGCCCACCAGGTGCCCAGAGCCCCTTCGCTCCCCGGACGTTACTCCGGTTCATCGCTAATACGAACCCATCCGCCACCCTCTCGTCTTTCGATTCACTTCCCGCTGTCCACGGTTATAGAACCTACCTTGCTCCAGAGATTTCTCCCTGGGACGAGGAGGGCTTCTCCAGTTGCTCAGCATGTCCTTGCCACCGTGCCGTCGCTACCACCCCGCCGAAGTGGATAACTGTATCAATCAGCTTGCAGTCATCCATGCTGCCTTCGCCCTACGGATGCAGGCTCGGCCTCCGGGGATTCTCACTTTCGGGGCCACCCGTGCGTTCACTCTCGTTACGGCCCGGCGACTCGCTCACATCCCCTAAGGATTGCTTTGTCGATGGGCTTCAGATGTTCGGTTTCCCTCCAATCTGCCATCCAAGCTACGGGGCTTCTGACTCTTACCCCGGCAGGACTGACTCCCGCTGAACATGCCAGCCTTAACTGGACACACAACCGTACGTGAACCTCTCGATTCATACGGCTCCTGCCAGCCTTACGCTTGAAACCTCTCGGTCTCAAGCCGACGCAAGAAGTAATCCAGCTCCTCCCCATCACTGGGTTGGCTGCCACCTCCTGCGAGCTGGCTCATCCCCTTCGCTCCAGCCCCATTACAGAGCCTTCAACACTACTACGGGATGATCCGCCCCCTTCATGTGCATCGATACTTTCCCCTTTCGTGGTCCTCACTTATAGGGTTTTCTCTTAACATCACATGAAGAGTTCCCACGTTCCATGCAAAAGCCTAGCTCAGAGTCACGCCATCTCTACACCGGAGGCCGCTTAGGCAGTAAACAGGTTCACCCTAAACTCATCCTGGGCCTTACATAGGAGCCCAGTTTTGACCTCGTCGGAGTTACTTTCGACGCCTCATCAATGGTTCGCTTGCGCTCGTCTCTCTGAGCCACATCTGCCACGGTCTCAGCCGTGACTTTTCCTAAACGCTCACCACCATGGCTTTTGACCACAGCAGCTTTAGGTGGTTTGAAGCCTGCTCCTGCAAGCCGACTCCGAGGGGCCCACCCTCATCTTCTGCACAGCTTTGTGGCGCACGATGTAATGCACACTTTTGCAATGATCGAGGTGACTTTAGATTTCTCATTATTAACTGCAGTTCCGAAACCTCGACTGCTGCTACTTGCTGAGTAGTTGTACACACTCATAGAATACCTAGTAGATTTTCCAAAGTTTGAGTTTCCACCCGTTTTGTGATAAAAGAAAAATAAGATTCAGGGTCTCTAGCGCAAGACCCTGCATTCTATCTCCCGCCCTCGCTGGCTTTGCTTGGTCAGCGGGGGCATTTTTCTTGCATCTGTAGTCATCCACATATAATTTGATTGGCTTGAATATTGTAACCAGCAGAAAAATTCTCATGTCGCATCGTCAATGTAGAGGCAAGGGGTGCAGAGATGGCAATACTGAGTCTTTATGAAGTCTGTCCGAAGTGCAAAGGCAGCGAGTGGTATCGGATAAGACGAAGTTCTTGGATGCGTCTGATACCTGCAACTAAACACTACCTATGTTGCCGCTGTAGTAGCAACTTCATTTTTTTAGATAATTCAATTACATTTCGTTATCCATTTAGTTCGTCATCTAAGAAAGCAACCTCTAGATTTCCTCCATCCCGCCCACCTACCTGAGCAGGTGGGCACAACCTTTGCACTTATTCGTGCATAAACCTTATGAACTAAAAGGAGCAGCATGATTCGACAAATTTACGATTGCCTCAATTCCTGCAATCTCTTTGCTGAGAAGAAGTGTCCTCAGCAACAGTTACTGGAGAAACTATGTCTATTCCCTCAGATATCAGCCGTTGAGGACATTAAGAAAATCTGCAGAAGCCAATGTTGCACCAGTGAAGTCTTTTCCTCTGATCACGCCAAAAATGTTCTCGAAGGTCTTCGGGGATTTGAACATTGATTGCCAGCAGATGGAAAGACTCAGGCTTGTAGAGTTGCATTCAGCAAGGGCAATCTTAACTACGGAGACACAATATGGCCGAGAAGGAGCAACGTGAACATCATAGAGCTAACTCAAATGGGCTGTTTTAGCAAAAGTGGACGGCAAAGTAATAGAAGGAGTAACGAAAGACATTAGTGCAGGTGGGGCATACGTGCATTGTGCTAAGCCTCTGAAACTAAATGTAGTGTTTGATATGGCCATCAAAGCTCCAGATAAGCAACTAAAGGCTAAAGCTGAGGTAGTCTGGTCGAACATCTACGGGCCTGATGACGCGATTAACCCTCGTGGTATGGGTGTTATATTTCTGAACATCTCAGAGGAAGACCAAAGATTCATCTCTAAAGCAGTAAATCAACACATAGCGGATACGGAAAAAGTGCCGACTGAACAGATGGCAACGCTTGTGGTAGACGCTGAATAATATAAGCCATGCCCAGCGTGGGCCCTGAGTAACTTCACATGACATCCATATACATAAACCTCAACCTCCGAAATCCTTAGCACAAAATAGAGGGGTAGATCAAAAAGAGGCCAACTTTTTAACAAGTATGATATGTGAATTTTCAGAAGACCAGTGCTGACTTCATGTATTAACGATATATGTGCACTGGACATAATGTAAGAAATCTAAGCTTCCGCTCAACCATGGATGGGCGGAGCAATCCTGACATGAGCAGGCTTTTCATCTTTTTATTTGGTAGCCCTTTCAAGAACCCACGGTAGTAAATCGCCCCTAGAGTCATAGTAATCATAGAACTTGACGATAAGTTTCTTGGCTTTGTTCAGAGCTGTTTTCGAAGCAAGCTCGGCGCCTATACGAATGTACTCCTTGGGCGTAATGAATGGCTCGTCTATATTGTAGCCATATTTTTCACATCCCATATGTACGCACTTTGCATGGAGCGAATGTCCTTCCTCATAATACGTCCCAGTATCGGTGATGTACGCTTTGTGTACCTCGCAATTATTACAACCCTCAATCTTTATGAAGTAGGGTATTTTCCTGTTCTCCATATCCATCTCACTGCTCTAACTTTTTTTTATCAGCTGGTATCTCTTCACCGTCAAATTCATCAAATGGTGTACTTGCCAAATCATCGAATAAATCCTCGGGTAGCTGTTTTATTTGATCTTCTGGCATCGTTTCTCTTGCAATAGTTGATAGGGCTATCTTTTCAAGTGTAAAGTTTCAATTTCCGGACCTAATATTCTGTTTAAGTAGCTACATTTATCGCTTTTCTCACCTCTTGTCGTGTCAACGAACTTTCTCACCGAAGCACAGTAGCAAATTTTGGACCAAGACACTTTTCTATGATCCAGTGCCATTATCCATATCCGCCCTTCATTAGCCTTACGTCAATCTGATCACTGTGCTACCTTCTCAATGAAACCGTGATGTAGTTCTACTGATGCCTGGTAGTTGATGAAATTGAGCAGCACTTTGACGCGGCCTTCGTCAGAGGTCCAGTACTCAAAAATGCCCAAGATGTTTTTCATGGGGCCACGGATTATACTGATTTGGTCGTGCATTTTTAACGGTATTTTTCTGATGATTCCGTCTTTTTGCCCCAATGTGCGAATTGTGGTTATTAGCCTGTCCTCTACGGGAATTGGGCTGACGCTTTCCGGGAGTATTTTCGCGACCCCTTTGGTCCAGCGTACATACCCGAGGCTGACTTCAGGATCGAAACGGCAGAAAAGATAGCTCGGAAAAAGCGGCTTTTCTTTCATAACGTTACGGAAGTTATGGATGGTTGCAACCTCTATGAGCGGTAGATAGACTTCTAAGCCCTTTTCTTTCAGGAAATACTCGGTGCGCAGCTCCTCACGGGGTTTAGACTGGACAACATACCAATTCAAATCTGGTGACGTGGTGGTTTCCACTTAGACTTCCTCCTGCAATTCAATCTTTCATTTATATTGCAGCTTGATATAAGCCTCTACAGTTTGTCAGTTTGATAGCAGTAAATTAGGCAAAACCCAAGTTTATAGGAAGATTGCATGTGCCAATAAGACCTCCTCTTTCCTTTCACAAACTTGGTCCCCTCCTTTTCTCTTCACAAGATAGAGGGACTTGTCCGCCGTCCTAAGCAGCGTCCAAAGATTCTCTTCCAATGAGTCTGAGGAACTTTTCAGTTTTGCCATTCCTATGCTGAGACTGGTGGGTTCCAGATTTCTCTCTTTGTATCTAGTGCGGATTCTTTCCGCCACTTCAAGTGCCTGTTGTTGTTTGACGTGGGGAAGGACAACTGCGAACTCGTCACCACCGTAACGGTAGCCTGAGTCCACATCCTTGCGGATACTACTTGATATTATCTTTGCCAGTTCTCTGATGAGGTTATCCCCCTGTTGGTGACCATACTTGTCGTTGTAGTACTTGAAATTATCCACATCAGCCAGGAGAAGATACAGATCAAACTGCTGCCGCAAGGCTTTAGCTGCTTCATGCTTGAGATTCTTGTCAAAGTATCCACGATTGTAGAGTCCTGTAAGGCAATCGCGAGTTGAAAGGTGTTTGAGTTCGGCTAGTAAGCATTGTTCGCGGGTAATGCGATTTATTTTTGCTTCTAACTCATCAAAGGAGAATGGCTTGGTCATGAAGTCACTGGCACCGGCATTTATGATCTCAGTGTATTCGTATTCAGTGTGATGACCGGTTATAGCTATCACGTCCACATCACCGCCGAAATCAGCCTTAATCCTTCTAATCAGCTCAACTCCATCCATGCGAGGCATTCTGATATCTGTAATCACTATATCGAATTGGTTTTCTCTCAATCTTTCGAGAGCATCCATGCCATCCGAGGCAGTAACACAAGTATGCCTCAGATCTCTGATCAGCTCAGAAAGTGCCCCGAGAATCTCTTGCTCATCATCAACAACCAGGATGTGTAAATGTTCTTTGAGGAATCCTGGTGAGGAAAAAAGATGTGACATTTCAGCACCTCCTTTTTTCTTAGGCGAGATACAGTCCTTTGGAGGTGCTGTATTCGCCTGGCAGCCCTGCTACCGTATCCCAAAAGGACTTAGGCCAGTGGCTTTGCGTCCCACCCTTTCGAGTGGTTTGCCTTTTTCAGACTTTAACGAATCACCAAAGATAGCTGTTTGCTTTTATCAATCAGCAACTACTATGCCACAGAATGTTTATTTAAGATAATTTAACAATATCAAAATATTATGACTTCTATCTCACTTTTTGCTGGATGCCAAGATTAACCAAAAAGTGGCCGAATGGCCAAATCTGGCTTGTCCAATGGCTAACTTATGATCTGAGAATGAATTTATCAGCTATGGAGCGAGTCGTGATGAAAAGTACTTGAATCGGGGGTGAGAACTCTTGAAGTATCAGGCGACCATGAAATTAAACAGGCATCTGGTGCCCTCTGAGTGTTACAAAGAAAGCCGCCACAGTGAACACTTTTGCGGAGCCAAAAAGAGGGTGCTCGAAATGCATACATTATTGAGAAATGCAACCGCACCTCGATCAGGGCGAAAGTGCACCCTCATCTCGGACTTGATGTTTGAAGCTGAGCACAAATCTTTCTGAACGGCAACGGGATTTATTGATAGTGCCTTGAAATTACGCATACTTATCAAAGCTCCAATTGAGAGATACTGCGCTTTTATAAATTGGCACCTAATTTGCTAATACCTATGGAAGAGACAGTGTATGAGCGCAAACTTGGGTGTGAGGCTTTTGGTTGACTTCGCCTTAGCAATAAGTAAGTACCCAAGAGTCTGCTCAGATAAATAGATCAACTGATTAATATACACCGGTTCCTCTGCAACGATTCGGGCGAAACCTTAAAATACATCTGTATAAATGTCCACAAATAAAGATTTCACTGATTGGCTACGCCAAGAAAGTCGAGCTTCCAAGAGAATGGAGGATCTCGATTATGAGAGCCCTGACAATAAAGATGAAATCATTGATCTCGTGGATCTTGTGGAAAAAGCAAATGGTTCAACCAACCACGATGTAGCCATGACCAGGAAAAAAGCAGCCACAGCGGGTGAATTACAGTCCTTTCATGATAGGAAAGACGTGGAGTCTACACCGACCAGTAGCACCGAAAGAGACCCAATAAATGGGATAAAAGATGGGGGTGCAGGAAGATCCGCCACACGTACCACTTCGGCAACAGTAAAGGAGGATGCTTCTGAATGGGACGTTTATGCTCAATTATCAGACTTCTTTGAATCATGCGATGTGGAAGCTTCTGAGCTTGTCGAGGAAGCAAGGGAAGAAGAGAAAAATGATCAAATGAATACCACCTGTAATAATGATGTAACTCAGCAAGGCTCTGGGGGGCCTAAATTAACGTCTGCGGCAGACAATGAGAATCATATATTGGAGAGGTCAACTCAGCCAGCGGAAGAACTTTCTGACGACCTTTTCGATGATTTGGAAGAGAAGCTGGAAGCCCTCGATGAAGATTATTTAATAGAGAAGGCTATGGAGGCAGTAGATGAATTACCTGATGACCTATTCGATGATCTCTTGCTAGAATCCAAGGCACCTAGTGAAGAGAAAATATCCAAGAAGACTTCCGACCAGGGGGATGAACTTACAAAGAATCTCTTTGTAGATATAGAGGCTACAGGTGAAATTATTCATCTGGAGAGTCCGGCTACGCAAATGTCCTCCTCTGAAATAGAGTCGACTTCGAAATCTCAAGAGGGAGCGTGGTTAGACACATATGAATATTCCATCAGATTGCATGCTATTGATAAGGAAATCGCCGAGTATCAGCAAAAGATTAAGAAACTAACGGCTGAAAAAAAGGAAGTCAGTGGAAAATATGCTTATTTGAATGCTATTCTCTATGCAAAAGATAATGAACTCAAAAAAACCGTAGTAGGTGTTTTCAGAAAATATTGGTCTCTGAAAGTCGCCTATATGAATAAAGGAAAAAGGGCCACTTTCGATGAAAATATCCTAATTCAATCCGGTGGCATGAATATTCTAGCAAAAGTCATAGGTACTCAAAGAAGCCGACCACCTATTAAATTTATCACTCAACTGTGGCAGGACCTCCACTTCTCTGGTTTAGGTGAAAGTGCTGACGGTGCCCTAATCTTAAATTATGACATAGGAAATAATCCGAGGGATAGAGCCCCAGCATATGTCACTGATGACGAAGAACTGCTTGATAATATTATTTTCATAGATACACGGGTGTTGCATAATCTAACAATCGGAATTGTTGAGAATGGCTTGTCCGTAGAAGAAGCAAAGAAAATTCTATTCAAGAAGGGTAGAGTTAATTTAGACATGAGCGATCTGGCCAAGTGATGGAGAGACCGGGCTGACATATTGAATAAGACTTCTTTAGGCAATGATATCGTTCTCATTCCATGATGCGGATCATAGTGTATCTAACGGGAAATACATCTAGCACAGAGAGTGAATAGAGAGTTCGTCTCGATGAAAAAGCGCTACTTGGCCCTTCAAGTTAGATCGATGAGCGAAACCGTTCATGCGAAAGCTGATTCAGGAGAATGCTATGGAGGGTGATCTGAATATCGAACCCGGGACCTTTGTTTCCGGAGATAATCAAAATAGTCGACAAGAAAGTCTGTAGGTTGGAAAATTGCTTTTCCAAAAAGTAGGGGTCAGACTTTGTTGTCTAACCCCCTGTATTTATTTGGCGTCCCCCAAGGGGATTTGAACCCCCGTCGCCGGCGTGAGAGGCCGTCGACTACTCAGCCCAACATTGAGCGATGAACTTGAAATTCTTTATCATTAGTGTCCCAACGTTTAGTTGAATAATGTCAACTGTTGATGGTATTCAGCAGTTTAGATTTTGTAATATACATCTGTAACTATCTGTAATAACGAAGTTTTTTCGAAGAAACTTCGAGTGCATAGACGTGACAATGAAGAAATGGGGAGAGTCTCTTCTTAACCTTGGCATTGCTCTTAGAGTTTATCTAATGTTCGTTCAATTGTGCTGAGCACAGCAGATTTGTCGTCATGTTCTTCGGTTACAGCTGATGCCCTTTTCTTCAAAGAGAAGGTGAATACTTTGACGTTGAGTTCGTTGCCAATCTTAACAATGTCCTCCTCATTTAGCTCAGCGGATTGCACTTTTATTCCGTTCACAAAGGTGCCGTTTCTGCTTTCTTTATCTAGGACAATCAGTTTTTCTCCTTTTCTTTCAATAATCGCATGGTGGTTAGAGACAGCTGCATCTTTGGGTACAATGTCATTGTCGGGATGCCGACCAATTGTTAGTCTACCCCCTTCTTTGAGAGTGTACTCTTTTAGGACAAGGTCGTGAAATCGCAACTCTAGTATGATCATGTTTCCCTCAGTTGGTCCTAATTAGCTCATGTAAGGATAATAGCAACGTTCATGCCAATTCGACTCATTGTAAAAGTCTAGATTCCCTTAATTCACACTTGGCTGGAATTTACTGTGGCACAAGATATTGCTTGATATCAAACCCGGGTCAGCACTCCAAGGAAGTAAATTCCCTAAACTCCCAAGGAAAATAGCAGACAAATCCACCCTATGACAGATTTGAACTCATGCCAAGGGATGGCATGGAGGAGTAAACACCTGTTTTTGAGGGGTTCCTGGTGTTTACTCCTTTACCGCCTTTTTAGCATCCTCTATCGTTTTGTCTATCTTCTTTCCTGCTCGTTCAGCGGGGCCATTCTGAACTTCAGATAATCACGCTTGCACTATGCCCTGCAGCAACATGAAACCGCGAGGCAGGAGAAGAATGATTCTACTGAGCAACTTCTGAACTGTCAGTGTTAGTCGGCCTTTTTCGTATGAGACTTCGATGAATCCAACCGATACTATCATTGTCTAGCTTCAACATCACCCATTCGCTGTCCTTTCCAACTACACTGACTTCCTTTCCGCGAGGAATTTTTGCAATTATTCGAGAGTCAATGGTGGGTCTCTCGCGAATATTGGCTAAGGATGCTATGTTTTCATACACCTCGGGTAAGTCCTCTGTCGAAGATATACTTTCTGGCGCGATCAGAGCCTTGTCATCTAAGTTTTCTAGTTCTTCCTTTATCTTGTCTTTTCGATCCCCGAAGCTGGTCTCCTCAACTTGTGCCTGTTTTGCTTTTGCCTCCACATGATTCTCGCCTCGAGTAAAACGGAGGTAATACCCATTGAGTAGGTCCGATGGCCTCAATATTGCGGACAATGCAATTAGTATGAGACCAAAAAGCGAAATAATAACAATCATCCTAGAATATACTCGACCCCAAAAGCTTCTTGTGAGGCCGAGGTCTTCAATCTCAACTGATTTTTCACGAAGGCTTTTCTGAGTTCCTCTATCTATACTAGTTAATGATCTTTCTGAGCGAGTTTCAGCTGAAATGTTTTCTGATGTTGCACTAGTTTCTGATGCAGTACCAGGCGTCAACCAAGATCCATTTTCGTCACGAATGAAATCCCTTTTGTGGCGTCCATTATGACAGAGTAGCGGCAGCTTATGATCTTGCGGGATGTCGGTATTAGAGGATTTATCGCTGAGTGATGCATCATATGCTATCCTTTTGGTTCTGTCGATTAGCGTATTATATGCATCTTCAAGTTTCTTAAGAATATTAACTCTTTCTTCGGCACTAAAAAGAGAATATGTTAGCAAGGAGTGATCATTATATACTTCAACCGCATTTCTGTACGCCCTTCTGATTTCAAATGAAGATGCGTTTACTGGTATTTCTAAAATTTCGTAATAATTTAATTCTTCAAATTTATTCATGATACTAAAGGCAAAGGTAGTGCTTGTTCAGAAGATTCCTCAGTGATTGCTCTTGCGATATTGTATATTTCCGTCGCCGCTTTGGCATAACTATACTCTTTGACAAATACTCTATTGTTCATAGTTGCATCAGCAATCTTGTTATCAGAGGATATGGTTCCTAAAAGGTGGTAATTAAAATAAAGGTGTTTATTACATATTTTTGTGATTTTTTGACCAAATTCGGTATCCACTTGCCACCTAAACTGATTTAGGATTAATCCGATTTTTTCATCTTTAATATAGTTTTCTATACTGGTATTGTTTTCCTCGTCGTATTGTCTCACAAACTTCATTATGTCTGAAAATGATGCAATATGTGACTCCTTGGCATTGTTGAGATACTCACTACAGATTATATTGAGACCGTGATCTTTAAAAACTGCTTTCAATTTTCGTAAATAAATGGATTTTATAAAGCGAAACATGTTCTCAATTGACACTGGTTCAGGCGTTGTTATTAATATGCCATGATTTGATATGAGATACAAATCTAATGTATTAAAATGGGTGCCCGATCCTAAATCGATGAAAATATAATCATAGGATAGCTTGTTTATTGCCCTTATGAGTTTTAATTTTTGGGCATAATATAAGTTAGCAATCTCCAATGAACATCCCGATGAGCTTATGATGGACAGATTTGGCTGTGTCGTTTCTATGACAACGTCATTAATATCATTAACTTCCTTTTCCAAATACTGTTTTAGGCTTACCTGAGGTTTTCCAAGGGCTAGGAAGGTATGAAGGTTTGACGCCCCCAAGTCTAAATCCACCAACAGTACCTTGTTTCCCTGTTGCGCCAAAATTGTGCCAAGATTTGCTGTTGTGAAGCTCTTGCCGGTACCACCCTTTCCTCCGCCGACGGTATATACCCTCCTGTGGTCATGAGTCAATTCTCCAGAGGTAGATGTTTTCATAATAGTTCTGTGACAAGCAAAGAATTATATTTCCCCTTTCAGGTGCCACGGATCAGGGAGACGCTAATCATTTGCTCACTGGCGGAGTAGTGCTACGTTCATCTTCTCCAATTTATCTGAAGCTCTTGCAAGATGCGGCTGTGAAATTGGTACCAGCTCCAACGAATTATTCCATGGATAGTAAGATTTTCCTCATCGTTTCTAAAATGATTGGCTCGGCAATGACAGGCATTTGTTCCTTCAGTAGGCGTGCTGCAATCATTTCTATTCTCTTGCTCATAAGATCAGCCAACTCATTGGCTAGAGCATCCGAGCCGATCTTTTCACGATCAGTTTCTCGTTGCCCTTCCACTGTGGACTCTGATTCGTGATCGTCAGCGGGATTCTTGGCGGACTTTTCTGCAATGGCAGATATTCGCTTCTCCACCAAGCGACTTACAACTTCTTCTATTTTCTTGTTCATCATCGAGGCCAATTCATTGCTCGCACCCACCACAGCAGTTTCTTCGGAAACTTCACTCGTCACCTCTTTATCCACCATGATATTCTCATCCTCATCTTCTGTATCAACCGAGGTATCCATCTCGTTTTTTGAATCTTGCTCCTTAGACTCGATCTCAGTTGATGCCCTAGCCGAATCATCAGCCGATTTCAAATCCAATTCTAAATCATCTCCTTCAAACAATCCCGAATCGAGCCATGCCAGGTCCTTCTCACCACCGAGAGCTATATCATCCCGCAAAGACTCCTCCTCTAAAACAACTTCCGTCAGATCAGTTGTCTCCTTGTCAATGCTGTCCAGCAGGAGAGCGAGATTATCATCTGCTGTCCGCTTTTGTTCTCTGTCTTTTGATTCACTGTCTTTTAAGTTATTTTCCATGACTGTCATTCCTTTACCTATTTTTCGTATCCTGACTTTAGATGGTTTGAAACAACATTGTAAAGAAATTGGCAATCATCCTCAGAGATCTCCACAAAGCAAACTCCTATCCCAGGAGGAACGACCTTGCCTTTCCACAATACCTCAGCAGTAATTTGCAGAGATGGCCGATCCGGCGGCTTAATGGTTAGACCAATCAATTCGCCGCACTTCGGTGCTTGGTCACAGTAGATGTAGGCACCGCCAGCGCCAAGATTTCTTGATTTTCCTTCAATGAGTCCCTGAGAGGTTTGTATGGTAACTGGCCATTTAATCTCAGCTCTTTGAAAAATGCGTCTTTCAATCCTGGGCAACATGTCCATGCTCACTTGAGTGTCGTGCCAATTCGCTGTTCTACTAGTGCAAAGACAATGCCAACAGCTCATAAGGGGGAGCAAAGGACTTCGCCGGGTTTGTTGAAAAATGAATGGTCTGACTATATTATTCCCAAGGGAACTCTTCCTCGTACCAAGGTGAGGGTATGTTTACCTCGATTGGCTCGACATCTGGGGAGGAACTTTCTAGTTCTGGTTGGAGTACGTCCGCAATATATCTGACGACACCGCCACAGAATTTGCGGCCAACTTTCCCCCAAGTTACGTAGATTTCATCCTGTTTGTAGGCCAGGACGTTTTTGTCATTTCGTTCGTTGGCTAAGCAGTTCCTTACATAGCCATAGCCAACTCGCAGGGCTACCGGACTCTCCTCGCCGTACCAGATGACATACACACCTTCCATGTCATCGAAATGTTCATGGTCTAAGTCCAGCTCAGAAAGAGTACACCATGTGCCTGCTTTGCACTTGTTCCATTCAAGAAAGACGTTCATGCTGCTGCGCCCCAGTTAAGTGTGTAGAATCTCCTGCGGCGATAGTTAGTGATTTATTGTCAGGCTGGTTTTGGACCGATTGCTTTTTGGTCTATGATTAGGGTCTTTAGTGCCTGCAACTGTTTGCTATCTATCTCCCCGTCTGGCTCTAGATGTTGCAAGATTTCCTTGGCTATGGCTTTTCGGTCTTCGGAAGAAATCTTTAGGAAACGGACCCCCATACCACGGGGATTAATCTCATCATCAGGTCCGTAGATGTTCGACCAAACTACTTCAGCTTTAGCTTTCAGTCGCTTATTTGGAGCTTTGATGGCCATATCAAACACTACGTTTAGCCTTAAAGGCTTAGCACAACAAACGTATGCTCCACTTGGACTAATGTCTTTCGTTACTCCTTCTACTACTTTGCCATCCACTTTTGCTAAAACAACCCATTTGAGTTCAGCTCTATGATGTTCACGTTGTTCCTTCTTGGCCATATTGTGTCTCCGTAGTTAAGATTGCCCTTGCTGAATGCAACCCTACAAGCCTGAGTCTTTCCATCTGCTGGCAATCAATGTTCAAATCCCCGAAGACCTTCGAGAACATTTTCGGCGTGATCAGAGGAAAAGACTTCACTGGTACAACATTGGCTTCTGCAGATTTTCTCAATGTCCTCAACGGCTGATATCTGAGGGAATAGACATAGTTTCTCCAGTAACTGTTGCTGAGGACACTCCTTCTCAGCAAAAAGATTGCAGGAATTGAGGCAATCGTAAATCTGTCGAATCATGCTGCTCCTTTTAGTTCATAAGGTTTATGCACGAATAAGTGCAAAGGTTGTGCCCACCTGCTCAGGTAGGTGGGCGGGATGGAGGAAAT
>PVMK01150175.1_pt1 | contig 19599 bp, 12 predicted proteins | sample 1853481 | NCBI WGS metagenome assembly PVMK01 (sample SAMN08533507, study PRJNA380276) | Marine sediment metagenome, whole genome shotgun sequencing project. | reverse complement strand
ACGATCTCAGGATGCCGAGCTCGACGGTCTCGACCTCGGGCTGCAGAAGTCCTTCAACATGGGCAAGGGCACCGATCTGACCATCGGCATCCAGGTCCTCAACCTCTTCAACGAGGACGCGGTCGAGTATTTCTTCTCGTGGCAGCTCTACCCGGGCGACGAGTTCGTACCTTCGAACTGGATCAACCCAAGGCGGGCACAGCTGCGACTTAGATTCGCGTTCTAGACGACCGATTTGACCGAATCATCGCGGGGGTGCAGTCCCGCGGGCCCGCACCCCCGCCACTTTCCATAACCTGTGAACGCCGTTTCCGGCGAGAGACCGGGTTGCCGGTCTATGGCAGATGTGTTCGCAAGAATAGAACAACGGGCGGCCGAGAGGGGGCCTCGCGGTGAGCGACGAAGCAACCACGAACAGGGAGAACGCATCGAAGCCCGATCCCGGGACTGACCCCGAAATCGGCGGCTCCTACTCGAAGTACGTGCTTGTCGTTTTGACGTTCGTCTACGTCTTCAACTTTATCGACCGCAATATTCTCGCCATACTCGCACAGGAGATCAAAGCGGACATTGGACTGACCGACGCTCAGCTCGGTTTCCTCTACGGCACCGCCTTCGCGGTTTTCTACGCGATCTTCGGCATTCCACTCGGACGGCTGGCCGACATCTGGGTCCGGAGAAAGTTGATGGCCGTCGGCCTCGCCTTCTGGAGCGCCATGACCGCCCTCTCCGGGACCGCTCGGAGCTTTCTGACCCTCGGAACCTATCGCATCGGCGTCGGCGTCGGCGAAGCGAGCGCCAGCCCCGCAGCCTACTCCATGCTCTGCGACTACTTCCCACCGCGGCTCCGCGCAACGGCCATGTCGATCTACTCGTCGGGCATCTACATCGGCGCGGGAATCGGCGTCTTTCTGGGGGGGCAGATAGGGGCGACCGCTCTGGACATTGAGGACACCGCTCAATCGGAGGTCCCAACCGATATCGACATTCGACTGGATCCGGAACATGTGAGTTCGATCTCCCTGCAGCAGGTGCCCGGCGTTGTACCAGTCGTTGGGATCCGATCCGGTGTCGGCGGTGAAGCCGGGGAGACCCTGGCCCAGGGAACCGGCGTCATGCGGCCTGGGGTTGATGCCCTCGGTCTTCGACCATGTATAGGAAGCCATCAGGTCCCAACCGTTCGAGTAGCGCTTTCTGAAGGTCGCGATCGCGCTCTTGTAATCGATGTGGTACTTCTCGCCGGCCGCCATCGATCCGGGGCCGGGGCTGTTGCCCTTGCGCCGTGTCGGTTGGACGTCGATCATCCAAAGCTCGATCTCGTCACCGGTCATCCAGTCGACGTAGGTGAACGGCGTGTAAGCCCCGTCGTCCTCGATCTGGAAGCCGATGATGTCCTCGGCCTTCTTGCGGTTGAGCTGGATTCCGAACGCGTAGTCGTCGCCCAATTGCTGGTCGAAGGAAAGCGCGTACTGCCAGGTGTGCGGGCTCTCGGTGTTTGGATCGAGAAGCTCATCTGCAGGTGCTACCGGCACACATCCGGTCTGGTACTGCCAGGGATAGGTGAAGTACGTGCACGAGGGGCTTCGTCCCGGAGACGGCGCGTACCATGCAGACGAGACCGGACTGTCCCAGAAGAGACCGGCAAAGCCGCGAACAACGGTTCGGCCGTCGCCGGTCGGCTGCCAGGCGAAACCGAGGCGCGGCGCCCAGTTCTTCCAGTCGATCATGTCGGCGCCGGGGATGGTCTCGCCCGTTGGGTTGCTGTCGCTGTCGAGCAATGGGTAGTCGGGGATCACCCCGACCTGATTGTCGTACCGGACCCCGAGATCGAGGGTCAGCCGATCGCTGACCTGCCACGAATCCTGGGCGTAGGCCGAGTACGAGTTGACGTCCGCGCCGTAGATGAACGGCGGGTCGATCTCCCAGTGGAAGGCCCAGTAGTCGTACCAATACCACGCGGGGGTCGGCGGCTGCCGCCAATTGAATCCAGAGTTTCCAACCTTCCGCTCGCCGACACCGTCGGTGTACTGAACGCCGAACTTGAACTCGTGGTCCCCACCGAGGAAGTCGTCGGCCAAATGGTGAGGCTGATGTCGGCCTGGGTGTATTCCTCGAGTCGTTCACTGAACCAGAAGACGCCGCCGAGATCCAGTGCAGGACCGCCGTAAATGTCGTCCAACAACCACTCCTCGTCGCTGCCGGTCTTCGAGTCCATCACCCCTTCCCTCTTCCAAGTGCCCAGGCGCACGGCAAGGAGGGTGTTGTCCGAGAGCACTCCGCTGTAGTCGAACGTCACCATCTCGGTCTGCCAATCCGAAATCTGGACGTTCGAGAGTGCCTGGTACATGCTCGGAGCCGGGACGATGCTGACGTCCTGGTAGTGCGCCCTGAGATCGAGGCGATGGCTGTCGCTGAGCTGGGACGTGAGCTTGAGGTCGTAACGGCCGGTGGTGACCCCGGTTCCGTCGATGTCGGGGACCTGGTTCGGCGTCGTGGCGGCGTTTTTGATGAACTGAGCGCCGGCGAAGAACCACAGCTTGTCCTTGATAATCGGTCCGCCGAGGGTCACGCGGGTGTCGTTGTACTTGTCGCGAATGTAGTGGCCGCCCGGGTTGTGAAGCCGGTAGTCGGGCCACTCTGAGGAATCAGTCTCGATGTTCGTGCCGGTGAGGCTGTCACCCTGGAAGTAGAAGTCGATCCCGCCGTGGAATGTGTTGGTGCCCGATTTGGTGACCACGTTGTACACGTTTCCTTGGGTGTTGCCGTACTGCGCTCCCGCGCCGACTCCCATCACCTGGGTCGCGGCGATGACGCTGGGGTTCAAATCCCACGTGCCGTAGCCGCCTTCAGGCGAGGCCATGTTGAGACCGTCGATGTTCCATTGCACCGAGGTGTAGTTGCCGCCATAACCTGTGAAGGCTTTGGATCCTTCGTTGGGTTGGCTCATCGCGGGTGCCACCGACAAGATGTCGTAGAAATTGTTCCGGGTCGGTAACGCGTCGATGAAATCCTCGTCGAAGTTGGTGGTCACCGTCGACGTTGTGACGTCAACCAATGGTGCATCCGTGGTGACAGCGATCTCGCCGGTGAATGCCTCCGGGTGCATGAAGATGGTCACCACGCCGGTGCCACCGATGGTGACCCGCACGTTGTCCGCCGTCTGCTGTTTGAAACCCGCAAGGCTGGCGGTCAACGAGTACCTACCGACCGGCAGACCAGAAAAGCGAAACTCGCCCTGGGCATCGGTCACAGTCGAGGGTTTGGAGCCTGGCATGGGGTCGCCGGAAAGCACGACCGTGACTCCAGGCACGCGCTCGCCGTCAGAATCCACCGCTTGTCCTCTGATGCTTCCGGTGGTTTGTGCCTCCGCAGGCACCGACAGCATCAGCAGGAGACCCACGCAAAAAACTGTTGTGATTGCCAATTGGCGCCCTATGACCATCCTGACCTCCCTCTTGTTTTTTCGTGTTCGTTATGCGAACATATGTTCGCGATACGTCCACGGTGAATTTATATCGCGAGGTGGTCGATGTCAACTATGAAACATGTTATTGATAACACGACTCGTTACGGATCATCAAATGCGGTTGAATCCGGGCGCCCCAAAGAGTTCGTGCAAGGGCTGGAGCGGGGTTTTGCGGTGATCCGCGCCTTTTCCCCTGAGGCTCCCAGTCTGACGATCGCCCAGGTGTCGGAGAGGGCGGGATTTTCCAGAGCTGTGGCTCGTCGTTACCTGCTGACGCTCCAGACCCTCGGGTATGTCATGCAGACCGGGGACCACTTCAATCTGACGCCGCGATTGCTCGACCTCGGTTTCACCTATCTTTCGACCCTTGACCTGACGACCGTTGTCCCGCCTTTTATGGAGCAGGTGACGGCGACGCTGCACGAGTCGTGCTCGGTTTCGGTGCTGGATGGCAGCGAGGTGGTATATGTGGTCCGGCGTCCTGCCAAGCGAATCATGAGCATCAACCTGGCCGTCGGATCAAGGCTCCCGGCCCACGCCACATCTCTGGGGAAGGTATTACTCGCCCACTTGCCCGCGGACGATCTGGATCGGTACTTCCAAACGACGGTTCTCGTCAAGCTGACAGATCACACAATTGTCGAAGAGGTGAAGCTCCGAGCGGTTCTCGCAGAGGTTCGGGAGTTGGGGTGGGCGATTGCCGACGAGGAGACCGAAAAGGGCGTGCGCTCCGTGGCGGCGCCGATTTTCGATAGGGACGGCTTGGTGAACGCAGCTCTCAATGTAGCCGGCCACGCCGCCCGAGTTTCCCTCGGCCAGCTGCGGCAGGAGTATCTTCCGGTGGTTGTTGAAGCTGCAAATGAGATCTCGCGGGCGCTCGGTGCGAAGCGGCACATTTCGGTTGGGCGGTGATTTTCGATCCCATGCCTTTCACCTGGCACATGTGTCTCATCACGTCCCGTCGCGAGGTGGTGACAAATGCGGGCTAGAGCTTTTCAACGAGGGTGGTGATGCCGTCCACGACCCTGCACACATGCACCGCAAAGGCTTCGGCGTAGGCCGGATGACTCCTGGGATAGCCGGTTCGGACGGCGGTTTCGAGGGCCTCCACGCTGTCTGTGAGAACCAGGGCGCCGGCGGCGCCTTTGTCGCCACCCCCCCAGCATCCGCTCTCCCAGGACGCCGGGAACGGTGCGCGCGATATCGCACATGGTCTCCAGCTCGGGCCCGGAAATCTTGTAGTCGTCGCGCAGACCGATGCCATCCTCACGGAAAACCTGGCCGACGGTTTCCACGTCCCCGGTCTTCCATGCCTCGAGCATCGTCGAGAATCGCTTCTGAGCGTTGAAGATATAGGTTAACCGATCGCAATGCCCCGGATGACTTTCGGCGTACCTCTCGAGGATTCGATCATAGAACTCCTGTGATCGCACGTCGCCGAGCAGGGAGATGCCGAATTCCGGGCCGAGCATTTCTGCAAACTCATCGCATTCTGCGCGGCGGATCCGGTAGGTCGACTTCTCGAGGCCGGGGCGCACGGTGCCCGTGTCGAGCCCAACGAGGCGAAAATCCAATGCGTCCTGTCCGAGCGGTACATAGCTGACCGAGTGGTTTCTGGGGTCGTAGTGGGTTCCCATATCCTCCTTGGCGAATAGGATCATGATCTGGTCGAGCTGGCCGCACGGCGATCCGATGTAGTCGTTTTCGACCGCCTGCGCGAGGTCGACGACGCGCAAGGGATCGTCGATCTCGATCTCGTTGGCGTCCAACAGGGACAGGATGAGGTTCAGGGTGAGCGACGCCGAACGCGACATTCCTCCCCCTGGGAGATTGCCGCGAAGACCAACGTCGACTCCACGTGGGAGAGCGATGCCTCCACGCCGGAGGACGTGATCCACGCCGTAGGGGAACCGGCCCCAGGTGTCGGCGATCTCGGAGCTTTGCGGCGAAGGCACGGTGCCTGGTTCGAAGGAAATCACCCCATCACCAGGGAAGTTTCCGCTGAACAACCGCACGAGACCGGTGTCGTTCGGCTTATAGGCGAGCCAAATAAACCGGTCGGTACCCACTCCGAAGAGCTCGGTACCGTTGTAATCGCCATGCTCGACTCCGAGGCAGAACCGGGAGGACGAACGACGGATGGTGCCGCCGGCGACATCCAGCCCCGATTCGGCAGCAAGTCGGCCGAGCTCGTCGATTGCGCCGTGGTTATCGTGAGCATGGGTCACGTCGTTGGTTCCCGATTCGTCTACCAGAAGATTGCGTACAAGATCAGGGTCAGGACTATCACCGCGATGCCGAAGACCTTGGTCCGCTGATCGGTCCGCATGTCCATGTCTTCGTTCACAGGAAGGGTGACCGGTGCGGGCAGCGGTTTAAGCAGGGTCATGAGCGTCAGCACAGCGAGGATCACAAAGAAGCAGATTGCCATGCGATTCAAAAAGGCGATGTTCGGTGTGAAATATTTGAGTGCGCCGTAGAGGACCGGGTTGATGATCAGACCCACGGTTCCGCAGGCCCGGGGTGCACGGTGGACCAGCACGCCAAACAGGAAGATTGAGAGAATGCCGGGACTGATGAACCCCTGAAACTCCTGGATGAAGGTGAAGATGCCGCCGAACTTCGGGTTGTCCAATCGTGGCGCTATCAATATGGCAATGAAGACGAAGGCGACCACGCAGACCCTGCCTACCGACACGAGCTCGAACTGGGTGTGGTTTTTCTTGATCTTGCGGTAGATGTCCATGGCGAAGATCGTCGAGGACGAGTTCAGCATCGACGCCAGCGAGCTGACCACGGCGCCGAAGATCGCCGCCAGCACGAAGCCTTTGAGGCCGGTCCCAGCCGGCAGCAAGTTTTTGATAAGGACGGGGAAGGCCGCGTCGTAGTCCCGCAGCACCAGCTCGTGGACCGTACCCTTTCCGACACCGCCGCTTGTCTGCTGCAGCAAGGCCCTGTTGTCTTCGAGAATGCTCTGTGGGTCGATCAGGCCTGCCGGCTCTGCAATGCCCAGCTGTTTCGCGTTGTAGAGCACGATTCGCCTCGCGTCGACAGGATGACTGGAGGCAAAGGTCTCGCTGAACCGAAGAAGAACCATGCCGCGAGGGGGATCCGTCCTTGCGGCGTCGAGCCGTCTGTTGATGGCCTTGATGTCATTGACGAAGAGTGGTTCGTTGGGGTCGGGTTTGACCTCGTCGGAGAGTCCAACGTACAGGTCCGGGGCGAAGGTGGCGATGGCCTTGGCGTTCTTGACGACGGCGGCCGTCTCCAGATCCGAGGTGAAGAGGTTGAAGGCGAGGATGCCGGGGATCACGACGACAAATGGGATCAAGAGCTTCAGAAAGGCCGCAAATACCACACCCCGCTGACCTTCGGCGAGAGACTTGGAACCCAGCGTCCGCTGGGTGATGTACTGGTTGAGGCCCCAGTAGAAGAAGTTGGGGATCCACAGACCGACCACCAGTGCCGTCCACGGGATCTCGGGGTCGTCGGGCGGACGGACCATGTGGAGCTTGCCCGCCTGCCAGTCACCAGCGTTCAATAGCTGCAGACGCTCAATCGCACCGGCGTCCGCTAACTGGGCCGGGTCGACCGATGTCGTCGCAGTCGCCGCGAGGGCCGCCGGGTCCGCGTTGCCGAGGAGCTTCATCGCCAGATAGGCGATGATGGCGCCGCCGACGATCAGTGCGGTGCCCTGGATCAGATCGGCCCAGGCACAGGCTTTGAGACCGCCGGCGAAAACGTAGACAGCGGCCAGCGAACCGATAATCCAACAACCGACCGTAATGCTCCCGAGATCCAACCCGAAAAGGGCCTGACCCTGGAAGTTGACGGTGATCACTTTGGCTCCGGAGTAGATGACCGACGCTGTGGGCACTCCGACGAGGATGATCAGCGTCGAGATCGCCATCACTATGCGGGCGAACGGGTTGTAGCGGTACTCGAGAAACTCGGGAATCGTGAAGATGCCGCTTCGCAAAAAGGTGGGAACAAAGAGGAAGGCGACGACGACCAGGGTAATGGCGGCCATCCACTCGTAGCTGGCGATAGCCATTCCCAACCAATCCGCAGCCTTGCCGCTCATGCCGACGAACTGCTCGGTGGAGATGTTGGCCGCGATCAAGCTGAAGCCGACCAACCACCAGGTCAGACCGCGGCCGGCGAGGAAGTAATCGCGGGCGCCATGCTCGCTGTGGATCTCCTCACCCCGGCTCTGCCAGAGGCCGATTCCGATGACGACAACCACGAAGATGACAAAGACCAGAATGTCGATGATTCCTACACCCACGGTGCCTCCCCTTTACGCGCCCGTCGAACGATCATGAATCGGTGGCCGCTGATCGTCAACGAACGGCAGTGCGTGGATAAATCCTTCATCGGGCCAAAAACCGGTAGATGGACGTCGTCTCGTAGACATCGTCCGGCCGGAGCATCGTGGTCGGGAATTCCGGCCGGTTGGGCGAGTCCGGAAAGTGCTGGGTTTCCAGACACAAGGCGCAACGGCGTCCGTAGGCCTTGCCCTCTTTTCCGGTGAGGCTCCCATCCAAGAAGTTCCCCGAATAGAACTGCACGCCGGGCTCGCTGGTGACCACCTCCATCACTCGACCGGCGGTTGGTTCCCGGACCCTTGCCGCAAGAGACAGGCCCGAGCCCTCCCTGTTCAAAATCCAATTGTGGTCATAACCACAACCGAAACGAAGTTGCTCGTCGTTGTCGTCAATTCTCGCGCCGACGGTAACCGGTTTTCGGAAATCCATCGGCGTGCCCTCGACCTCGCGGATCTCACCGGTGGGAATGAGTCCATCGTCTACGGGTGTGAAGTGATCCGCGTTGACCAGCATCTCGTGACTCAGAATGTCTCCGCCGCCCGGACCGGACAGGTTGAAGTATGAGTGGTTGGTCAGGTTGACGTGGGTCGGCTTGTCAGTTGTGGCCCGATAGTCGATTCGAAGCTCGTTTTCGTGGGTCAAGGTGTAATCAACGGTCACATCGAGCCGCCCCGGGTATCCCTCCTCACCGTCCGCACTGACACGGGTCAACCGTAGTTGAGGGCCTTCGGGGCGAGATCGTGGCCGCGCCAACCATGGTGCTTTGTCGAAGCCCGCGACCCCGCCATGCAGGTGGTTGCCGTTGTTGTTCCGGGCGAGAACATAGTCTTGATCATCGAGGGTGAATCTACCCTTGGCGATGCGATTCCCGTATCGCCCGACGATGGCGCCGAAGTAGGGATGCCCTACCAGGTAACCATCGAGATCGTCGAATCCGAGAACGACGTCTGCAAATCGGCCGTTTCGATCGGGCGCCGTCAGCGAAGTGACGATACCCCCGAAGGTCGTGATCGACGCCCGCATCCCGTTGTGGTTGGTCAGTACGTACAGCTCGACGTCTCGTCCGTCGGGCAGGGTCCCGAACTGCTTTTTGGCGATGCCGTCACCACGTTTGCGCGATATCATCATCAAAGCCTGTCTGATGATAACTGGCCCATGGGAGCCAGCGCCGCACACTGATGGGTGGGGAACCTGATTTTCGGGACTTTCGGCACGACAAGAGCGTATCAACGTTTTCTTTTTTTCAGCGATTTTTCTTCTATTTCTTTTGAATCGTTCCTCCGACGACGAAATGCAGCCTCGAGCCAGCTCCTCTCGAGACCAGTCGATGCCGCCCTCGAAAAGCGTCGATGATGAACGAGAGAACGTAATGATACTGCGTTTCAATCGAGGATTCGTTGGCGGAGAGGAGAAAGTGCGACTCATTGAAAATTGGACCACAGGGCAGAACTGAGTTTTTGCCGCACTGCCCCTTGCGCTTTTCGAAATTTGAGATTATCTTTTATTTCTTAAGGAAGATGATGCTGACCTCGGATCAACCCGTCGCTCTCAAGGCCGCCTTCAGACACGACACGATTCGGCGTGCCATCGAAGTCAACGGCCGGGTCAGTATCGCCGACCTCAAGGATCGACTCGGCGTGTCCGAGGTCACGATTCGTGAAGATCTCAAGTATCTCGAAAGCAGGGGTGTGCTGACCCGAGTGCGAGGTGGCGCGGTGGTGGTGCGAAACGGCGCCATGGAGATGTCGCTCGAAGAGACCAGCACCACGAACCACGGCGAGAAGATGGCCATCGGCTTGCACGCTGCTTCCATGGTCGAGAACGGCCAGACCATCATCATAGATGTCGGCAGCACCACTACCGAGCTGGCAAAGGCCCTCTCGCCGAATTTGGCTCGAGTCGTGGTCATCACGAATGGTCTGAACATTGCCCTCATCCTCGAGGCGCTCCCCGGGGTTTCGGTGATCGTCACCGGAGGCACCCTGCGTCCCCTTCAGCACTCACTGGTTGCACCCATGGGGACCCTACTCCTCGATCAACTCAAGGCGGATGTGGCATTCCTGGGCTGCAACGGCGTCGATCCGACCCGTGGATTCACCAACACCAACATCGCCGAGGCCGAGATCAAACAGTCCATGGTGCGGTCGGCTACGAAGACGGTTTTCCTGGCCGACCACGACAAGATTGGCGAGGTGGCGTCGGCATTCGTGGCTGATATCTCAGGCGCAGATCTGTTGATCACCGATGATCGTGCCGATGCGTCGGTACTGAGCAATCTTGAGGGAGACGGGCTGGCCATCGAGGTGGTCCGTTTGAGAGGAAAATGAGCGAAGGATCGGAAAAAAGAACCGGAGGAGGTTCATGATGGCCAGAGAGAAGTTTATCGGTATTGCACTTGTTTTCACGCTGCTGCTTGTCAGCGGATCGGCCTGGTCCCAGACCACGGGCAGCATTCGAGGGAGGACCGTCGACGTTGACGGCCAGGCTCTGCCGGGGGTCACGATCGTGGTCACCGGGGAGATCCTCGGCTCGGCTCAACGAGGCACGGTAACGAGCGCGTCCGGCGGCTTCTCGTTCCCGGTAATGCCTGTGGGCACCTACAAGGTGACGGCGAGCCTCGACGGGTTCCAGACGCAGGCGGCCGAGGACGTGAGGGTGGCGATCGATGGGGTGGCGACGGTCGACTTCAACCTGCCGGGGGCCTTCTCCGACGAGATCACGGTGATAGGCGAGACGCCGATCGTCGACGTCGCGAGCCCCAGCTTCGATGTTGCCTACGATGCAGATACGATCAAGGACCTGCCGACCAGGGGGAACTTCTACGACACCCTCGCGGTGATGCCGGGAGTGGCCACGGACCGCGAGAATATTTTCCTCCTCACGGCCTTTGGCTCGGACGTGCAGTCGAATCAGTGGAACATCGACGGTCTCGACAGCACCTCGCCGGAGAGCGGTGATCTCTACTGGTCGATGAACGTTGAGCTGATCGCTGAGCTCCAGATGCTCGGAACCGGCGCCGGCGCCGAGTACGGCAGTATGCTTGGCACCGCGTTCAACGTCGTCACCAAGTCGGGTACCAACCAGTTCCACGGCTCGGGCGTCCTCGACTTCTGGGTCCCCGGTCTGACCGACGAAAACGCGGTGCAAGAGGACGCGCCGGAAGGGGCGCAGACCTATCGGCTCGATCACCACAACAATCTGGTCTTTACCCTGGGTGGTCCGATCGTCAAAGACAAGCTGTGGTTCTTCGCAGCAACGGAGTGGGGGCGCCAGCTGGTCTTCGAGCCATACGAAGAGGATCTCCCCGAGCAGAAGGAGACCACCTGGGACAACTACGATCTCAAGTTCACCGCGCAGTTGGGCAACAATCACCGCCTCAACCTGCGGTTCGGCGACCACGATAACGTGAACCCATGGTTGGGCGATGTGTGGTCCGAAATAACGACCTGGGGGCAGCAGAACGACCACACCAAGATGTTGGCCCTGGATTACAGCGCTGTCCTCGGCGACAAGACCTTTCTCGAGGCGCGGGTGGGCGGTTGGCGCGGCGATAGCTGGTCGGGACCCCAGTACCCGAGCGATGAGCCGGCTTTCGTCGACTTTACCGTCGATCCTACGAGGTACTACGGTGGGACCTACTGGAACTGGGAATGGGAGCCGAAGACCGACGACGCCGAGGTCATTCTCACGCAGCACGCCGACGAATTTCTCGGGGGCGACCACACCTTCCGCTTCGGCGTCCAGTACAAGAAGGGCGGCGGTGTCACCAAGATGTTCGACCAGAGCTACTACTACCAGTACGAGAGCTACTACTACGACTATTACAACTACGAATACGTCTACTATGTCTCCCAGTACAACTACCGCCAAACGCCGTACTACTACGGTGCGGAATCGGAGTCGTTGGGCGCTTTCGTCACCGACAGCTGGGAAGTTTCCCCCAGGCTGACCCTCAACATCGGGGTCCGTTATGACCGGCACGACGCCTGGATTCCCGACTTCCCCCGCCTCGACGCGGACGTGAACCCAACCGGTGAGATCATTGAGGGCCGTGACGTGGACACCTGGACCTATGTCGATCCGCGCTTCGGCTTTGCCTGGCAGCCGAGCGACAGCGGAAAGACCGTCATCCGCGGCTCGATCGGGCGCTTCCACGCGGGAGTCGTGTCCGGCCAGTGGTACTCGCCACCGCCCGAAATGCCGGGCGGTGCTAGCTACTGGCTCAACGGGGACGGCGAGTGGGAGTACCAATTTTCATATCCGACGAGTCCCGACGCCTTGCTGGTCGATGGTACCGAACTCGCTGAGACCTGGGAGTACACCCTCGGGGTGGAGCACCAGGTGGGCGCGACCAGCACGATCGGGGTGATGGCGGTCTACAAGAAGACCGACAATCTCATAGGCTGGCACATCCTCGACGACGCGGAGTATGAAATCTTTACCCACACCGACCCCTGGACCGGACAGGTGTTCGAGCTCCGCGACTACGGCGGGGAGGGTCCGACACGGATGAAGGGCAACACCTCCGGGCCTGGAGCGAACGGCGGCGAGCGCCCGTACGAGCAGGAATACCGGGGATTGATACTGACCTACAAGAAACGGTTCAGCAATAACTGGGACATGTATGCCTCGTACACCTACTCCAAGTCGGAGGGCCTGAACCCGACCTTCCTGGACTGGGGCAGCCAGGGCTATGTCATGTACGGGTTCCGGGGTGAGGCCAATCCCAACGCCCACATCAACGCTGACAAGGCTCTCAACGCCGACAAACGGCACATGTTCCGGGTGGTCGCGAACTACATGGCTCCGTGGCAACTCAAGTTCAGCACCGTGGCCAATTTTCAGGTCGGTCGCCCCTACGACCGTTACACGTGGGTCCAGATTCCGAGCGTACACGATTGGACCCAAATCATCGCCGAGCCGGCCAGCAACGACCAGCGGTACCCGAGCCAGCTCATCTGGGATCTCAGCATCGGCAAGCACTTCAATCTCGGCAGGGGAACAAACCTCAGCGTCGACCTGCAGATTCTCAACCTGCTCAACGACGATGCGGTCGAGGGCTGGAGGACCCGCGAAATCAATCCCGACGAGGGTCCCATACCCGACCTCTGGGTCTTCCCGCGGCGAGCCGAGCTGCGATTGAGGTTCCAGTTCTGATCGAGTGCAATTCGTTGACGAGCCCGCTTCGGCGGGCTCGTCTTTTTTCTGGATCGAAGAATCGGCACTTTTTGAAGAGAGCTGTTGGTTCAATTGGAGTCTGAACGGGGGGACGGCGTGAGCTGGACGAAAACTCGGATTGCGGTAACGATGGTGGCTCTGATCGGCGCAGCAGTTGTTGGCTTCAGCGGAGGATTCAAGCACGATCCACACCCCGATTGGGAGAATCCGAAAATGATCGGGCGCAACAAGGAGGCGCCGCGGGCCACCGCTATTCCGTTCGCCGATCCTGAGGCTGCGCTGGAGAGAGACCCGGCGGCCTCTCCCTGGAATGTTTCGCTGAACGGGGAATGGAGCTTCAACTGGGCCGAGAACCCGGCCCAGCGGCCGGCAGAGTTCTTCCGTACGGACTTCAATGTCAGCTCCTGGGATCTCATCCCGGTGCCGGCCAACTGGCAGCTCCACGGCTACGGCTATCCGATCTACACCAACGTTCGGTATCCCTGGGGGGAGCCCGATCCGCCGCGCGTGCCGCACGACTTCAATCCGGTGGGCTCCTACCGCAGGACCTTCACGGTGCCGGAGGATTGGGATGGTCGACACGTCTATCTCCGTTTTGGTGGGGTGAGTTCGGCTTTCTACCTTTGGGTCAACGGACACGAAGTGGGTTACAGCCAGGGTAGCCGTACGCCGGCCGAATTCAACATCACCGAGTTTCTGGTTCCGGGCAAGAACATGGTCGCCCTCGAGGTTTACCGCTACTCGGACGGCTCCTATCTGGAGTGCCAGGATTTCTGGCGCATCAGCGGCATCTTCCGCGATGTCTCCCTCTACTCGTGGGACGACCTCCACATCCGCGACTTCCAGGTCCACACCGATCTCGATGAGAGCTATGAAGGCGCAACCCTCGGTATCGATGTGTGGGTGCGAAATCTGGGCGATGGAGACCAACCATTCACCATCGACGCGCAGCTCTTTGATGCCAAGGGCCAGCTCGTAATCGATGGCCTCACGACTTCGGCCGAGGTCAGCTCAGAAGGAGAGGTGAGAGTCCGGCTCGACCGTGACGTCAAAGACCCTCCGAAGTGGTCGGCCGAGGACCCGACTCTATTCCGCGTGGTTGTGACACTCAAAGTACCAGATGGGTCCGTGATCCAGTCGGTGTCGACCAACGTCGGCTTCCGCGAAGTGGAGATCACCGGCGGACAGCTCCTGGTCAACGGTGTCGCGGTTCTGATCAAGGGCACCAACCGGCACGAGCACGACCCCGATACTGCCCACGTCATGAGCACCGAAAGAATGATCCAAGACATCCTGATCATGAAGCAGCACAACATCAACGCCGTCCGGACATCGCACTATCCCGATGTTCCCGAATGGTACGACCTCACCGATCTTTACGGCCTCTATGTCATCGACGAGGCCAACATCGAGTCGCACGGCATCGGCTACGACCCGGACAAGACCCTGGGCAACAAACCGGAGTGGGGGAAGGCCCACCTCGACCGGACCATCAGCATGGTCGAGCGCGACAAGAACCACCCCAGCATCATCATCTGGTCGCTCGGCAACGAGGCCGGCGACGGGGTCAACTTCACCGCCACCAGCTCATGGATCCGCGAGCGCGATGCGTCGCGGCCCGTCCACTACGAGCGCGCCGAGCTCGGTCCCAACACCGACATCTACTGCCCCATGTATTCGCGGATCCCTGAAATTGTCGAGTACGCAGAAAATAATAACGACCGTCCGCTCATCATGTGTGAGTACTCACACGCCATGGGCAACAGCAACGGCAATCTGAAGGAGTACTGGGAGGCCATCTACAGCCATGAACGGCTGCAGGGCGGCTTCATCTGGGACTGGGTCGACCAGGGTCTGCGGCAACCGGTTCCAGGCCGGCCCGACGAGTTCTACTTCGCCTTCGGCGGAGACTTCGAGCCGCCCGGGGTTTACCACGACGACAACTTCCTGATGAACGGCCTGGTATCGGCGGACCGGGTGCCCCACCCGGGTCTGCTCGAACTCAAGAAGGTCTATCAGTACATCACGGCGACACCGGTCGATCTCACCCGGGGCGAGGTCGAGATCACGAACGGGTATGCATTCATAGACCTCGCCGGATTCGAGGGTGATTGGGAGCTCAAGGGCGACGGTGAGATCCTGGCCTCCGGTCGACTCCCCAAACTGGACGTCGCACCTTTTGAGAGCCGGACCGTCACTCTGCCTCTGCCAGCCGTAACCCCGCAGCCCGGGGTCGAGTACTGGCTCGATCTGAGCATCAGGCTGGCGGAGGACACCGCGTGGGCGGATCGAGGTCATGAGGTGGCCTGGGAGCAATTCAAGCTGGATCTCGAGGCGGATGCTCCAGAGCTGAATGTTGCGGACATTTCCCCGCTTGCGCTCGACGAGCGCGATGATCAGATCACGGTTTCTGGTGATGGGTTCACCGTTCGATTCGATGTGGCCACGGGCACTATCTCGTCGCTGTTGTCCGGCGGTACCGAGATCATCCGATCCGGTCCCCGGCCCAACTTCTGGCGCGCTCCAACCGACAACGACCGCGGCAACGACATGCCGGAGCGCTGCGCGCCGTGGAAGTCGCCAGCGGCAACTGGGGGTGCGATCCGCGTCCGTCAACCGGCTCGGCCCGGCCGAGATCGACGTGCGGTTCGAGGCTCGCTCGCCGACGTCGGCTCCACCGACGTGGTCACCTACACAGTCCTCGGCAGCGGCGATATCGTGGTTGAACATGCGTTCACGCCGGGGGACGGGGAGCTCCCGGAGCTCCCGCGCTTCGGCATGCAGTTTGAAGTTCCCGGCGGGTTCGAGACCGTGACGTGGTACGGCCGCGGTCCTCACGAGAACTATTGGGACCGCAAGGCCGGTGCCCGGGTCGGCGTCTGGTCGGGCTCTGTCGACGAGCAGTTCGTCGACTACTCGGAGCCGCAGGAGAACGGCAACAAGACCGATGTGCGGTGGGTGTCGCTGACCAACGACGAGCGCGCGGGTCATCCTGGTGGTCGGTGAGCCGCTGATCGCCTTCAGCGCCCACCACTACATCGACCGACGATCTGGAGAACGCCAAGCACAGCTACGAGATGGAGCACCGCGAGGACATCACCTTCAACATCGACATGGAGCAGACCGGGTCGGCGGCGACGACAGCTGCGCGCGCACCCACGAGGAGTACACCGTGTGGCCGCGCTCTGAGCATAGCTCCGGCTGCGACCGATCACCGCTTCTGATCGGCCAGCCATGAGATCGCTCGGTTCACGCGATGAAACAGCGGCTTCGCGCCGTGTTGCTTCAGATGAAATCAAAATAGAAGGGTCGTCCCATGCCGCACGTCACGAGCGACGTCGAACCACCGTCATCATTGCGTGCCTTGTTCTGCGATCCTTGAATACACCGCGGTTGAGGCCGGGTCGCCACGCACCAGCAAGGGTTGAGTGGGAAGCCGCCTCTGCGCCGGGACGAGTCCGTGGCGCAAACAATCCAGGCCGGCGAGCTCGAACGGAGTACCGGCTCCACCTGCGCGGCTATGACCCGGCGGCCCCGGTTCCGCTGGTTCTCGTCATCCACGGTTATACGGGCGATGTGATGAAGCTCGAGAATGAGTACACCACCTTCAGCCACCATGCCGACAAGCACGGTTACGTGGTGGCCTATCCCCAGGCGACCGGTTTCGAGGTCAACGGCATGTTGATTACGTCTTGGAACGATCTCGGGTGTAACGCGTCTCCTGGTCCTGAAGGGCCGATCTGCACCGACAAAGCTTTTGATTATCCGACGCCGCCCGAGTGCGGCGGGCCGAGCGAGTGCGGCTGGTGCTCGTGCTACGACGACGTCGGGTTCATCGCCGCGCTCCTCGACGAGCTCGAGGCCAGTCTCTGCGTAGATCTCGACCGGGTCTTCGCTACCGGCATCAGCTCGCAAGATCCGTCGCCTGGGGCTCGAGCTACCGAAGATCGACGGGCGATCGGCGAGGGGCAATGCGCGGGGCTGAGCTGGGCCAGCCCGATTAACGGCACTTTGCGGTGGCTCGACTTCGGCCACGAAGAGCGAGTGCGCGGGCGGGAACACTCACCGGCGGGGGTCGAAGTCTCCGCCGGTTCGAGTTCTGGCTGGAGGCTGTCTTGACTGGCACGGTTTGCCGAGTCACGCTGAGATGATCCCTCCACGCTACGGCAGATGCCGAGCATCGCTGTGGCCACTGGTTCTGTCTCTCAGTACCGTGCGCGCAATCCTCGCGCGACACCCCTGTACCGCCTTTTCGAGACGCTGTACGACGAGGTGAGGGGGCAGTGGGAGGAGCGCTTTGAGCGCCGGTACGGGTTCTGGCGCGGCTTCGTCGACGACCAGGTGCGGCGGTACCTGGACTGCGGGCTTTTCGAGAACGGCTTCGCCAGGGTGCGGTGCCCGGACTGCCACGCGGAGTACCTGCTCGCCTTTTCGTGCAAGACGCGTGAGCTGTGCCCGTCGTGTGCAGCCAGGCGAGCGGCGGCCACGGCGGCCCTGCTCCGCGAGGAGGTGTTGGAGGAGGTCGGCCACGCGCAGTGGGTGTTCGTGATGCCGAAGATGCTGCGGCCGTACTTCCTGCACCACCGGAAGCTGCTCGGCGGGCTTGCGCGTGCGGCCTGGGAGACGGTTCGCGAGCTGATGGTGGTGGCCACGGGAGAGGAGGACCTGCGGCCCGGAATGGTGGCCGTGGTGCAGACCGCGGGCGACCTCGCCAATTGGCACCCACATGTGCACGCCCTGGTGTCCCGGGGCGGGTGGACACGTGACTGGCAATGGTTCCCCCTCGCGTACGTGGACGAGAGCGCGGCGGAGCTGCTCTACCGCCACAAGGTGATGCGCCTGTTGCAGGACGCCGGGCTGCTCGCCGAGGAGCGTACCGCGCTGCTGCTGTCGTGGCGGCACACGGGGTTTTCGGTGCACAACCGGGTGCGGGTCGAGCCCGAGGATCAGCCGGCGGTGGAGCGTCTCGCCCGCTACATCATGCGGCCGCCGATCAGTCTCGAGCGGATCGGGTGGAGTGGGGATGGTGAGGTGCTCTATCAGGCGAAGGGAGGGCACGACGGCCGTGCCCGGCAACCTGGCGATGCGGCCGAGGCCTTCGACCCGGCCGAGTTTCTGGCCCGCGTGATCATGCACATCCCAGAGCCCCGGCGTCACCTCGTCAGGTATTACGGGGCGTACTCGAACGTCTCGCGGGGCAAGCGCCGGCGGCACGACGAAGCCACCATCTGTGTTGCGCCTGGCGACGGCGAGCATATTCCCACGGCTCGAGCCGACCGGGATCACAGCCCCGAAGCCCGAGCTCTCCGCCGGAGCTGGGCACAGCTCATCAAGCGTGTCTACGAGGTGGACCCGCTGGTGTGTCCGAAGTGCGGTGGGGAAATGCGGATCATCGCGTTCATCATCGACCACGATGTCGTGGACGCGATCCTGCGACACCTCGCCAAGGCCGAGGCGCGGTCTCCTCGCGGTCCCCCGATCGCGGCAGCCCTCCCCGCCGCTTCCTGAGCTTCATGTCGGCTGCAGCCGCCAGTGCGGGGTGTGCTCGTGGTGACGGCTTCGGAGTCCGGGATCGCGGTTCGGCGCTGTTGTGCCGGGACAGGCTCTTTTGGCCGCCGGCTCCTGCCGATTCAGGAGGGCGCTCGACGCCTGCGAACTCATTCTGGGACCCATAAAGGACCCCAAACACCGTGTTAGCATGAAGTCGAACGAAAGGAATTTCCTATCCCTCATCGGCACCACACCCGGTTCTGGAAACAGTCCGTACTATTTTGTGATTGGCGGTGGCCAGACTTCATCAACCCATACGCTCCCGGCATGGTTGGATCGACCGGCGAGGCGGAGCCAAAGTTCTTTAATGCAGTGACAGGGAAAAATCTCACTTTCCTCGAGGGCATAGAGCTGGGGAGAAAGATCTGGAACCTCGATCATGCCATCTGGACACTTCAAGGCCGACACCGCAGCATGGTGCATTTCTCCGACTACATCTACAACACCCCATACAAGGGTTATGGTGGCATTTTCCCCTACCGATTGCCAGGGAGAGAAAACGGCAAATGGACCTACATTGATACAAGAGGCCGGTCCATAAATAGAGATAAATTCGAAGAATTCAAGACCAGATTCTATCGGCTCGAAGGATGGGATCCTTCGACAGGCTATCCAAAGAGAAGCACTTTAGAATCTCTCGACTTAGGATATGTTGCCGATGAACTGGAAAGTCAAAACAAGATGGAGAAGAAATAGAAAGTGGAAATACCTCGACCGCTGGAAGGACACTGATCCGGGGATAGCTGGATTGGAAGATACGAGGGAGAGGGTGGCTGGGTTGAAATAATTGCCCATGGCCCCGGATTCCCTCAGTGGAGATGATGGCTCAATGCTGCAGTGACGTTGCTTCTCCCCCTCACTTGCTGTATCGATATGAGAGAGGTCCGTTCATTTAACAATCCAGATTGAATCACGCCTAGCAGAAAAGTTCTAAACTTGGTTTCCGTGGTGTACCAGACGTTTCCCCTTAACATCTATAAAAATCAGCAAGTTGCATAATTTTCACAAAATTTGAGTATTCCTCAATTTTCCGTGATTTTCAGCATTCTTCAGCAATAAAGTCGTCATAAAGTCGTC
>PVMK01125860.1_pt1 | contig 19610 bp, 15 predicted proteins | sample 1853481 | NCBI WGS metagenome assembly PVMK01 (sample SAMN08533507, study PRJNA380276) | Marine sediment metagenome, whole genome shotgun sequencing project. | reverse complement strand
ACGGCTTTGGCCAACATGATGGCCAGTACGATCCACTGAGTCTTGCTGCAAATCCGGATTTGCTGGTGCGCTTGGCGCGTGGCGAATTGTTCGCCATGGGACGACATTACCTTGCGGGGAGTCTGATGATAGAGGTATCACCATTATGGACTGTAACGCCGACTCTATTGGCAAACGTCGGTGACCCCAGCGGTTTGCTGCAACTGATCACCCAATACAGCCTCGGTGACAATATGACGCTGCTCGGAAGTATCAACGTCCCGCTGGGTGATGACGGTACCGAATTTGGTGGTATCGAAACCGGCCTGCCGGATCGCTACCTGTCAACCGATGCCGGCATATTTGCGCAGTTCGCGTACTATTTCTGAATTGACCAGAGCTTCCCTAGGTCAGATTCGAGTTACGATCTGCAGCCGCTTTCTTAATGCTGCGCAGCAGATTGTCGAACAGCGCCTCCGGTGCCTGGCCGAATACCGGGTCATCGGTGGTTAAATGCGATGCATCGATGGATACGGTGGCCGATTCTGCCGCCAGTTTGTCTGCGCGGATAAACAGATCGTCTTCTTCCCAGCGCATGTGATTTCGTAAGCGGTCTGCGTACGCGAACGTATCGGCAATCACCCGATCTCGGGTAACGGCGGCGCCGGCGACTATCGCTTCAAAATCACGCCGCAACACTTGCCCCAGCGATGCGAGGTGTCTGTGGTCTTCCTCCACACGTTCCAGCCCGAACGACATGTTCGCGCCTCGCGACCGTAACTTGCCGTAAATCAGATCTTCCTTAGGGTGGTGCACAGCATCCGAATAGACCGTCAGGTAGCTAAGGATGTCATGCAGCAACTCGAAATCGGGCTCTTCGCCGTCGTGGATGCGCTTGACTTCATACTCAAGCAGATTGAGCATCAGCGCGATATTGCGGTGATCTTCGCGAAGCTCGTCGAGAATTTTCGCCACGAGGTGGGTCATTTGAGGGCCTTGGACACAATCTCATTGGCGATAATGCTTGTTATCGAGGCGTTTGGTTATTCGGGATTTCACCTATCCCGCATGACGCTATAATTGCTGGCCCGAAGGCGAATACGAGGCGCGGTGCAGGATGCAAGGAACAACAACACGAATTGTCATCAGCTTATTTGTGCTGGCTATTTCCCTTGCCGGGTGTTCAATAAATCCGGTTACTGGCGATCGGGAGTTGGTGCTCATTAGTGATAGCGAAGAGCTGCGAATGGGCGAACAAAACTACCTGCCAATGCAGCAGTCGCAAGGCGGCATCTACGATGTCGACCCTGCGTTGACGCAGTATGTGCAAACCGTTGGCAACAAACTGGCAGCGGTGAGTGATCGGCCGTTGCCGTATGAATTTGTTGTACTCAACAATTCCGTGCCAAACGCGTGGGCATTGCCCGGCGGGAAGATCGCGATCAATCGTGGGTTGCTGACTGAGCTGGAGTCCGAAGCGGAGCTTGCCGCTGTGCTCGGCCACGAAGTTGTTCACGCGGCGGCCAGACACACGGCGAGGCAACAAACTCGCAGCATGTGGATGCAGGGCCTTGTGGTTGCGACGGCGGTGGTCACCAGCGACAGTAACTACGGCAACATGGCTCTCGCAGGCGCGGGTGCCGCTGCCCAGCTAGCCACGATGAAATACGGCCGCAGTGCCGAACTGGAGTCGGACAAGTACGGCATGCGCTACATGGTGAAGGCCGGCTACGACCCACAGGGTGCGGTTAAATTGCAGCAGACTTTCATGCGCCTGAGCGAGGACCAGAACCAGGACTGGATAAGTGGCTTGTTCTCAAGTCACCCGCCTTCAGAGGAACGCGTTCAGGAAAACATCAAAACCGCTGCGAAGCTTCCGCCCGGAGGGGTAACTGGCGTCGATAGTTATCGTGCTGCGATGGCTCAGACTCTTGCAACCAAGCCCGCCTACGATGCGTATGACGAGGGTCGTAAAGCCCTCGCCGACGAGGATCATGACAAAGCTTTGTCGCTGGCCAATACGGCACTTGATCTGTTTTCCGCCGAGGCGAATTTTCATGCACTGCGAGGCGATGTCCGGCTGCTTGAAGATAAGTACGACATGGCAGTGACCAACTACAATCGAGCAATAAACCGGCGTGGTGATTTTTTTTACTATCACCTGCAGCGCGGCATTGCTAATAAGGAATTGGGTCAGTCCGATGCGGCCGTGGTAGATCTTGAACGGAGTATCGCGTTGTTACCGACGGCACCGGCGCACTACATTTTGGGCGAGATTGCTGCGAACCGCGGTGATACGACGAAGGCGATAGAGCATTATAAGGTCGTCGCCAATAGTGGCGGTGAAATCGGCAATGCTGCAGCTGCGGAGCTGGTACGCCTCGATTTGCCGTCCAATCCCGGTGCCTATGTGGCATCGGCTTGCGGCGACGACGGCAGCGGCGAGGTAGTCATATCAGTTCGTAATGACACGCCAGTGGCGTTGGCTGGCATTGAAGTTGTTGTTGCCTTTGTTGATAGCGGTGGCAATCAACGGCGAATCGGCCAAATCTTCAGTGGCCAGGTTGAGCCGGGAAAGATCCAGAGCGTTGCGACCGGAATCGTTCCGGCACCTGATAGCACGTGTACGGCGGAGGTCACCAGTGCGCGTATTGTTGACTAAGCTTTCTTTGGCTGTCGTTATTGCGGTTTTTCCCGTGATGGCTGCAAGCGCAACGATGGATGAAGAGATCGATGCGTTGCTAGCCGCGGTCTCGACCAGCGAGTGTGTTTTTATTCGCAATGGCAAAGAGTACGACGTTGATAAAGCCGTGTCGCACCTGCAAATGAAGCGCAATAGGGGAGGTCGTTATTTCTCGACGACTGAAGAATTCATTGAGAATATCGCCAGTAGGAGTTCTTTTTCGGGTAAGCCTTATGAGATTCACTGCGGCGATTCGCCGCCACAAACGGCTGGCGACTGGTTTAACGACCGATTGGCAGAAATACGGACTTAGGTCGATCTCAGGTCAATTGATCGCGCGCTGGGGCACGCTCCAACAGTTGGTTTCAACATGGCGAGCCCACCTGTTGGAGCGTGCCCCAGCGCGCGATTCCTTTATGAGTTACTTTTCTTTCTCGTCCAGCAGGCGTTCCATTTCGTCCATGATCGCATTCATCTTGCTGACAATCGCCTGATACGGCTCCGGCTTCGCCAGATCCACGCCCGCTTCTGCCAGTAGCAGATAGGGGTAATTCGAACCGCCGGCCCTGAGCAGATTCTTGTAGTTTTCCACTCCGGCCTCACCTTCATTGACGATCTTCTCGTACAACGCTGCGCCCGCGGTTTTCGATGTCGCGTACTGGAAGACATACATGTTGCGATAGAAATGCGGCACGAACATCCACTCGTTCGTGTACAAGTCGTCAACAATCACAATGCCTTCATCGTGGCCGTGATACCGCCTGACGATGTCGGCGTAGATCTTCGAAATACCTTCGCCGGACAGTGCTTCTCCGCGTTCGGCGGTTTCGTACAGCGCAAGCTCAAACTCGGCAAACATCGTCTGGCGGAAGAATGTACCGCGCATGCCTTCGAGGCCATGACCGAGATAAAAAAGCTTCTCATCGATTGTCTCCGAATGTTGCGACATGTAGTCCTGCAGAATCAGTTCAAGTGAGGTAGACGGGATTTCCGCAATAAACGTCGCGTAGCTTGCAGTTTCAAACGGCTGTTCCTGTTTGGCGTAAAGCGTATGCATCGCATGACCCCATTCGTGGGCGAAGGTTGAAAGCGATGAATAGTTGTCGTTGTGGTTCAGCAGCAGGTAGGGATGAACATCGTAGGCGAAGCCCTGCATATATGCGCCGGACCTCTTGCCTCGCTGCGGATATACGCTCATCCAGCGTTCGTCCATCGCCGCTTCCTGCATTTCTACCCAGTCCTCGCCCAGCACTGACATAGCCTCGAGCGTGATTTCCTTGCTGGTTTCAATATCGAACTTTCTGTCCAGCGCAACCAGTGGCGGGTAGATGTCGTAGTAGTGCAGCTGCTCCACACCCAGCATGCGTGCGCGAAGTTCAAAGTAGCGATGCAGCGTCGGTAGTGCCTTGTTCACTTCTGCAACCAGCGTGTGATAAACCGCGGGCGGAATATTGTCCTGATGCAGTTCGCGGTGCAGCACGTTGTCGTAGTTTCTGGCCTTGGCGAGCGCGACCTGCGTCTGCACGTGCGAATTCAGGATCATGCCTACAGAGCTGCGGTATTCCAGCCACTTCGTCCAGAAGGTATCGAACACCAACTTGCGATCGTCACGATTCTGGCTGCCACGAGTCCGGCTATATCCTTGTTTGTCGAGAGTGACTTCCTCGCCATCGGAAAGCGTAATTGTTAGCCACGGAATATCGGAATTGGCAATCAGGTTGTACGTGTCTGAAGCCGCCCCAAATGTCTGCGAGAAATAGGACAGGGTCTGCTCGGTTTCCTCGCTCAGCGTATGCGGTGCATTTCTGAGGCTGTCGTCAAGCTGGAATGCGAACGGAGCGAGGCGATCATCTTCATGTATGTAGGACTCAATGACTTCTCGGCCCACGTCAATTAGCTCGGGCTGCATCCACGCCGTTACTTCGCCGAAACGAGCAAACATGATGCCGGCAAGTTGCTGCCGCTCCTGTGTCTCGGTGATGCGAACGTCTTCATCGGCATTCAGTGATGCATAGACGTAGACCCGACCGGCTTTTTTCAGGGTGTCGGATACGAGTCTGTAGGTCTGATAAAGAGAGTCGGCACTTTCACCAAGCGTGCCACAGCGAGCTTCGATCTTGTCGAAGTCGGCCAGGACGTCCTGGCGCGCCTGATTCCAGTCATCGACCGTTGGGTAGAGTTCTGTCAGATCCCACTGGTAGCGTGGGTCAACGGCAGTGTCTTCCTGTGCCAGTACAGGTTGAAGAGCAAGCACAGCAATGGTTGCCGTTGCCAGCAGGCGAATCTTGTTAAACATGTTGGTTCCCCGGGTTATTTCATTCTTTGACACAAATACTGGTCGCAGTTCCCTGCGTATTTGGTCAAATACTAATCACTGGCCTGTTGCTTCTCGTTGATCCAGCGGTCGGTTTCCGCAGCGAGCATCGGCAGCGTAACGCTGCCGTTGATCAGCATGCGATCGTGGAACTCGCGTATGTCGAAATCCTCGCCCAGTGATTCCTCAGCATTTTTTCTCAGGCGCTGAATCTCCAGACTGCCAAGCATGTATGAGGTCGCCTGCCCGGGAACCGCCGTGTAACGGTCTATTTCCGACTCAAGACCAATCCGGCTCTCCGCAGTGTGTTGCAGCATGTACTCAATCGCCTCATCCCTGGTCCAGCCCATGACGTGAATACCCGGATCGACCACCAGGCGGGCCGCGCGGTAAGCCTCATTCGACAGCATGCCCAAGCGAGCCACTTCGTCAGAGTACAGGCCCATTTCATCGGCAAGCCGTTCTGTATATAGCGCCCAGCCCTCGGCAGTGCCCGAGACATACATAAAGTGAAGAATCGAATGCAATGACTTGTTTGCGGTTGCGACGGTACCTTGCAGGTGATGGCCCGGGTAGCTTTCGTGAAATGCCGTCGCTTCCTGCCCGGCCTGGCTGATGCCTTGAGGGTTGTAGGTGCCAAGCTGATAAATTGCCGGTCGTGTGCCATCTGCAGAGCCAGCCGAGTAAAAGCCGCCACCCGAGTCTTTATCATAGGGTGGTGAAGGGACGATGATCATTTCGTCATCCGGCACTTTGCCGAACCAGTCGCCTACCGCGGCTTTGCCTCTTGCAACGGCGGCGGTGACGTACTCTATGTGTGTTGCTTCGTCCGGAAACGTGTATTCGGGGTTGGTGCGCAATTCAGCGAGTAATGCCGGAACGTCGTCAGTGCCGAAAGAGGTCTTGGCAATTTCCAGCATTTCGCTCTGGATGCGGGCCATCTGGGAGAGTCCGGCGCGATGGATGTCCATCGGATCCATTGATATCGATGACCAGAATCGTACCGATGCCGCGTAACAGGCATCGCCCTCAGGATTGCCCGCAACACCAACAAGATCGCGGCCTGCATAGTCGTTCACGAGAAAATCTCGATACTCGACAAACGCCGGAATGACGGTCGATTCCAGGATCTCCCGATAGGCTGCAATGAACTCCGCATCATCCGAGCGGGCTGCAGGGCTGAAAAAAGGCGAATCGTCAGTCGGAGTATTTATCAGTGCAGTGATTTTCCCGGCAACAGAAGCGACGTTGCTTGTTGCTGCAACGTAGCCCTGGTCCTGGCCACGGCGCAAATTACTCATCTCGGTTTGCAGGTACCTCGCGACATCAGCGATGCGACCTAAAACCGCTTCACGGTCCGCTTCGGTTGCAACGGGTTGTACCGCTAAAGTTGATGCAAACATGTACTGCCAGCCAGTCCAGGTCGGACTGATATTCCACAGTTCGGTATGGCAGACGCGTAGATCAATAATCGCCTGCATGCGTTCGCGCGCGAAAACATAAGTAATCTGCTCCGGCCCACCGAGCTGTTTGATGTCGATCTGGTTCAGTGCTGCCATCCAGCCATCGACGTTTGCATCCCAGGCGGCACGACTTGCCTGGCTATGGTCGCCAAAATGATCCGGCGACAATTCCGGGTAACCTACTTCGTAAGTTTCGCCCGGATACTGCGCGTAGTAGCCATCGACGAATTCCTGAGCAATGTCATTGACACGCATGGCAGCAGATTCGTCGCTGGAACCCGAACAAGCGGCGATCGACAAGAATAAAAGCGCACTAATGAAGTATTTCTGTGTCACGTTTAAGGTCCAGATGCCAGTTTGATCTCGGCATGAGACCACAGATAATGTGTGGTGAATAGCTGTAGTACTGTCCATAAAGCGTAATGCCCGGTCTTGGCCTGGCGACAAGTGAGGGTTACCAGGTGGCGAAAATGACGAAACAAACCGCTATAGCCGGTGCAATTCTGGTAGGCGGGTTTGCATTGGCGGCAGTCGTGCTGAACGAATCTGCGCCTGTTTTGGAGCCAGGCCCCGGTCCTGAAGATCCGGTTGTATATTTCGATGCTACTGCGGCAACGGAAGAACGCTTACGAGCGCTGGAGATCGCTGTCGGTGAAGAGCGCAATGCGCGTCAGTTACTGGAGGATGAGTTGCGTTTCATTCTGGAAGAGTTGGACCGCATAGAAGATGGCGAATCGGAGCAACTGGAGGAGCGCGAAGCGCGTAATCGACGCGATCAGACTAGCAACGAAGCGGCGGCCGGGATGGCGGAATTTCAGCGGCGACGTAGCGAGCGCAATTCCCCTGAGGGTCGGACGCAATCCCTGGTCGATGCCGGTTTCAGTCCGGATCGCGCCGCTCTTATCGTGCAACGCGAATCAGAGTTGCAGATGCAGGCGATGCAGGTGAGATACGACGCTCGCCAGTCGGGCGAAGGGTTTGACCCCAGCGATATTCGCCTGAACCCGGACTCGGCGTTACGGGCAGAAATCGGAGACAGCGAATACGAAAGGTACCTGCAGGCCAATGGACGTTCGACTTCAGTAATAATAGGCAGCGTGATGCAAACGTCGCCCGCGCAAAATGCAGGGCTGCAACCCGGCGATAACATCGTCGCTTATGGCGGTGAGCGAGTATTCAGTACCAGTGATCTGACCGCGCAAACCATGCAGGGCGCACCGGGAGAGAGCGTGTTGGTCGATATCGAACGGGATGGCGTGCCGATGCAAATTGTATTGCCGCGCGGACCTTTAGGCATTACCAGCGGCAGGCGATAGTCGCTCTCGGTATGGTCACCAAACAGCCTGTTGCATAACCCATGGACGGATTTTTCAACAAGCGGCTAGATAATAGTCGGTGCCACATGCAAAATGGGTCGCAATCGACACCGCCCGGAGGCGCTGGCAGTTCTTGAGCATTATTCGCTACACAATACCGAACAGTTTTACAGCTCTGAGCTTGCTGCTCGGTATCGCATCCATCGTGACGGCGCAGGTTGGCGAGCTGGAGTTTGCAGCCTGGCTGATTGTCTGGTGTGGGCTTCTCGATACGATGGATGGTGTCGCGGCGCGACTTCTAAACGCGACCTCGAGCTTTGGCGCCGAATTCGACTCGATGGCAGACCTGGTTTCATTCGGCGTCGCACCGGCAATACTGGTTCTCAATGCGGGCTTACAAATTGGCGGTGTCGAGCTCGGCTCGAATCAGTTCTGGCTGCTGCTTGCATCGGTCAGCGTGTTTGTTCTGGCAGGCGCGATGCGCTTGGCGCGATTCAATCTAGCGACCGCGAAGTCAGTTCCCGGATGGTTCAGTGGTGTGCCGATTACTGCGGCTGGTGGGGGGCTTCTCTCATCCATGGTCATCGTAATGATTCATTACGAAGAAACGACCAGTGTGTTGCCGCTGAAGCTTTACTTGCCGGTGCTGATGTTTGTTCTGGCAATCTTGATGGTGTCGCGATTGCGGTTTCCGAAGGCCACGATGCGCAAGAGCAAGTTCATCAATGCTTTTCAGCTTGTGACGATCGCGGCGATTTTCTATTGCGGTATTTTCCGTGTCTACCCTGAATATCTGTTCGGCATCGGCCTCTTTTTGCTCGTCGCCGGAACAATTGCTGGTCGATTAACTCGAGACCGTGGCGCGTAACACGGTCATCTTGCCGCGATGAGCGACTCTGCCGCGATGCAGGAGCGCCGCCAGAGGCTGCTTGGTCCAGCCTACCGACTGTTCTATGACGAACCCGTGCACCTCGTAAAAGGTGAGGGCGTGTGGTTGGTGGATGTAGATGGCCGCAAGTATCTGGATATGTATAACAATGTGCCGCACGTTGGCCATTGCCATCCGCGAGTTGTTGATGCGCTGTGCAGGCAGATTGGCACACTTAATACCCATACTCGCTACCTGCACGACAACGTTCTCAACTATGCAGAAAGGATGATCGGCACATTGCCGGCAGCGCTGGATACAATAATGTTCACCTGTACCGGTACTGAGGCGAACGAGCTCGCATTGCGTATTGCGCGGGCGGCTACCGGTGGGACAGGCATCATTGTTAATGAGTACGCGTACCACGGAAACTCGCATGCGGTCGCCCAGATATCTCCGGCTGACATGCCGGCGGATCAGATTCCGGATTTCGTTATCACGGTTCCGGCGCCGGATACTTATCGCGGGCTCTACTCAGGAAGCGAAGCCGCAGAACGATATGCGGGGCACGTAACAGAAGCCATCGAAACCCTACGAAGCCGCGGCATCAAACTGGCCGCATTCGTGATCGATACAATCGCGTCTTGCTCCGGTGTGGTTGACCTTCCGCCAGGCTACATGAGCAAAGTTGCAGAAATCGTCCGCGCAGCGGGTGGTGTGTTTGTCGCCGACGAAGTGCAGCCTGGGCTGGGTCGCACCGGGCGAAATTTTTGGGGCTTTGAGGCCGACGATTTCGTGCCTGAAATCGTTACTATGGGTAAACCGATGGGTAACGGTCATCCGCTAGCCGCTACGGTTACACAACGTCCGATTATCAACCAGTTTGCGAAACAGGCGGACTACTTTAATACCTTTGGCGGTAATCCCGTGTCGTGTGCGGCTGGCCTCGCGGTGCTGGATATTCTCGAGGAAGAAGGCTTGCAGCAAAATGCTGCCGGGGTAGGGGAATATCTGAAGACAGAGCTTGGAACACTGGCCGAACAACATGAATTGATCGGCGATGTTCGCGGGCACGGTCTTTTTCTGGGCGTGGAACTGGTAACGGACAGACAAGACAAAACGCCGGCGACCACCACGACGGCAAAACTGGTGAATGAGCTTTGCAAGCGCGGCGTATTGTCCGGGTCAATAGGGCCGGATGCCAACATTCTGAAGCTGCGCCCGCCTATGGTGTTTTCCAAATCAGACGCAGACTATTTTCTGGATATTTTTGCGACGACGTTGGAGTCGGTCGCGTAGAATAATTCAAAATCATATCCGGGCCGCAGGAAACAACCACCGTGTTGTAACGGGCAGGATCAATTGCAGGGGGTTGTATGTATTCTCGTTTTCTCGCCATTGTGGTTGTGGCAATGCTGGCTGCGTGCAGCCAGAGTGAACCCGGAGATGCGCCGGAATCCGGATCATTGTCACTGGCGCAGTATGAGCCGTTCGAAGGGTTTCTCGACCTGTACTGGGATGCTGACGGTGGCCGTCTTCTGATCAAAGTTGAAGAGCTCGATACGCCGTTGCTCTATCAATCATCAATGGCCAGGGGCGTGGGCTCCAATGATCTCGGTCTTGATCGCGGCCAGTTGGCGGCCGGCAGAGTCGTCCGATTCTTGCGCAGCGGCCCAAAAGTCTTGCTGGTCGAAGACAACCTGTTGTATCGCGCTGTCAGCGATGACGCCGATGAACGACAGGCGGTTGCGGAATCTTTCGGTCGCTCCGTCATCTGGGGCTTTGAGGTCGCTGACGAGGCAAATGGCGCTTTGCTGCTCGATGCAACGGCGTTCTTCACACGAGATGCCGTTGGTCTTGCCGCGAGGCTCGAGCGTGCCGGCGAAGGATCGTATGCGGTAGATGCCTCCCGATCTGCCATTTATTTGCCGCGAACGAAAGCCTTCCCGGACAACAGTGAGATAGAAGCGATCGTTACGTATGCAGGCGACCCGACAGGGCCACATCTTCCAACGGTAGTGCCGGATGCTTCGCTGGTGACTGTGCATCTGCATCACTCGTTTATTCGCCTGCCTGACGACGCGTATGTGCCGCTTCCTTATAACCCACGTGCTGGCGTGATTGGCTTTAATTACGGCAGCGGTGCGTTCGCCGACTACGCGACGCCGATTGGCGAAGAACTGAACGTTCGCTACGGCAGGCGACACCGCCTGGAAAAAGTAAATCCGGCTGCCGAAGTTAGTGAAGCGGTTGAGCCGATTATTTACTATCTTGATCGCGGCGCTCCGGAACCGGTGCGTTCCGCGTTGCTGGAAGGCGCGAGCTGGTGGAACCAGGCGTTCGAAGCGGCCGGTTACAAAGACGCGTTTCAGGTGCAGTTGTTGCCTGAGGGCGCGGATCCCATGGACGTCCGCTACAACGTCATTCAGTGGGTGCATCGCTCAACCCGTGGCTGGTCATATGGTGCTTCGATTCTCGATCCGCGTACCGGCGAAATACTTAAGGGCCATGTATCGCTGGGTTCGTTGCGGGTCAGGCAGGATTATCTGATTGCCGAAGGATTGCTAGCGCCATACGACGATGAAACCGTGCCGCCGGAAATGCTGGAAATGTCTCTGGCTCGTATCCGACAGCTTGCGGCCCATGAAGTCGGCCACACGATCGGCTTTGAGCACAACTTTGCAGCGAGCACACAGGATCGGGCGTCGGTAATGGATTATCCGGTGCCGTTAATCAAATTCGACGCCGACGGAGAATTTGACCTGTCCGATGCTTATGATGATGAAATAGGATCATGGGACAAGCGGACGGTCTTGTACTCTTATCAGGACTTTGCCGACGATATTGATGCCAGGGCTGCTCGTCGCGAGATTCTGGATCAGACTCTGGCGCTCGGATATGCATTTGTAGCGGATGGTGATTCTCGGTCGATAGCCAGTGCGCACCCGGACGGAAACCTTTGGGACAACGGCAAGGACTCGGTTGCCGAGCTCGAACACCTGCTTAAAGTCAGGGCGCATGCATTACAGCGATTCTCGGAACGCAATATTCGCTTTGACCGTCCACTGGCAACTATTGAAGAGGTGCTGGTGCCGATATATTTACTGCATCGTTTTCAGATTCAGGCTGTTGGCAAGCTCATCGGTGGCAGCAATTTCACTTATGCGCAACGTGGCGATGGCCAGGTTGCGGTCGAAGCAGTAGCGGCGGACCGGCAGCAACAGGCAATTGACGCAATAGTCGCGACGCTTGCCACTGAAGTTCTGCAATTGCCAGAAGGTCTCGCGGAAAAAATTCCACCCCGACCACCGGGTTATCCGAAGTCACGTGAGACATTTAGCAGCGCAACCGGGGTCGTGTTTGATCCACTGGCACCTGCCGCGAGCGCTGCTGTATTGTCGGTGGATGTGCTGTTTGAGCCGACGCGCGCTGCACGTATGCAAAGATCTGCGGCTCCTGGTTTCGACGCTGTCATTGACGGTTTGCTTGCCGCGACCTGGTACGCAGATAACCTGGGTGGCGAAGCGGCGGCGATTCAGCGCCAGACGAGCATGATTGTACTGAATCGAATGTTGCAGCTGGCGGTTAATGGTGCCGCGGACGCGGCGGTTCGCGCGACAACGCTGGATGCCGTAAACCAGCTGGACGAATGGCTGGCAGGACGATCGGTTGATGATCGCACGCTGCGCGGACATTATTCGCTTGCGCGTTATCATATCAATCGAATGCGCACTGACCCAGCCAGTGTTGAAGCGTTGCTTTCAGTGTCACCGCCGCCCGGTGGGCCAATCGGTTAGGAGATAGCTTGGTGTCCCCAACAATCGCAGTTCTTATCATCTACCTTGGTTTGCTTGCGGCGTTCGCGATCTGGAGTCGAAGTGAAACCAAAACACTGAGCGGCTATTACCTCGCCGGCAAGAAACTGCCGTACTGGGTTGTTGCTTTCAGCACTAACGCCACGGGTGAGAGTGGCTGGCTCCTGCTGGGTCTTACCGGTATGGGATATGCGGTCGGCGCACAAGCCTACTGGGTAGTAGTAGGCGAGGTGATCGGCATGGCGCTGGCCTGGGGGCTTGTTTCCCGCCGCCTGAAGCGACTCGGCGACGAAGCCGACGCGATCACGGTGCCGGACGTGCTGGTCGCCCGATTCGAAGACAAGTGGCACCTGGTCCGCGCTATTGCCGTGGCAATCATCCTGATCATGGTCACCACCTATATCACGGCTCAGTTGGTGGCGTCGGGCAAGGCATTTAGCAGCTTCCTCGGTATGGATTATAAGACTGGTGTTGTGCTCGGCTCGGTCATCATTATCGCGTACACACTGGTTGGCGGTTACAAGGCGGTGTCCTATACCGACGTGTTGCAAGGCGTATTGATGCTCGCTGGGCTGATTATCATGCCGATCGTAGCGGTTAGTGCTGCGGGCGGCTGGGGCACTATCACTGCAACTCTGGTGACCGACAACCCTGATTTTCTAAACATGTTTTCTCTTGGCGATGGTGGTATTGGTGCCTGGATCGCGATAGCCAGCTTTGTCGCGATCGGCTTCCCGTTTCTCGGTGTGCCACAGCTGCTGGTCCGCTTCATGTCAGCGCGAGATGACAACGAGTTGAAGAAAGCCAGGGTCGTATCGGTGGTCGTGATGCTGCTCTTTGGCATCGGCGCAGTCACCGCCGGTATTGCAGGGCGTGCGCTGATTCCTGAACTGGCGGATCCTGAAACGATTTTTCCGCGCCTGTCGAATGAGCTGTTTCACCCGATTATCTCTGGAGTGCTGATGGTGGTCGTCTTGTCGGCGATCATGTCGACCGCAGACTCGCTGTTACTGCTGGCATCGTCAGCAATCGTTCGCGACACGATGCAGAAAATATTGGGTAGTCGAAAAACCGATGGCCAGCTGGCCGGTTACGGCAAGATCGTTACGTTGATCATTGGAATTATTGGCATCGCATTTGCGATTCCTGAGGCGCAGTTTATTTTCTACTTCGTGCTGTTCGCCTGGGCCGGGCTGGGTTCCGCTTTTGGTCCGGTCGTGCTGTGCCTGTTGTATTACAAGAAAACGACGCGGGAGGGAGTATTGGCGGGCATGCTCGGTGGTTTCCTGACCAGTGTTGGATGGGTGCTGGCTCTAAAGGAACATGCTTACGACCTGTACGAAGCTGTGCCGGGTTTCATCGTCGGTATTGTGCTCACTATTGTAGTTAGTAAACTGACCCAACCGGCTGGACAAAAAGCACATGAATCAGGAAATCAGTAGTTATGGTTGATCGACTTAATATTACGCGCCGTGATTTCCTGAACGGTGTATCGCTAAGCCTGGTGGCAGGTACCGCCATGTCGCCGCTGGAAGCACTGGCGCAGATATCGGCACCACCCGCCTATTATCCGCCGACGCTCACTGGTATGCGCGGTAGCCACACAGGCTCTTTTGAGGTCTCGCATTCTGTCTCGAGGTTTGCCGCGAATATTGACGATTCTGCCAAACAAATTGATGCAACGTATGACCTCGTTGTTGTGGGTGGCGGAATATCCGGCCTGGCGGCGGCGTATCTTTATCAGCAACAAGCCGGTCCATCGGCCCGGGTGTTGGTACTCGATAATCACGACGATTTCGGCGGCCATGCAAAACGTAACGAATTCGAAGTCGACGGTAAAACGTTGATTGGTTACGGAGGCAGTCAGTCGCTCGAAAGCCCAGGCTCCTATTCGCGGCTTGCACGCGAGTTATTGAAAGAGCTGTCTATAGAAACCGAGCCTTTCTATCAGTACTTCGATCGGGAGTATTTTTCCCGACGCGGGGCAAAGCCCGGCATCTACTTCAGTAGCGAGAAATACGGTAAGGACCAGACGCTGGACAATGTATTTGGCGATATTCTTGGTGAAGTGGATAAGGACACTTTGGAGTCAGTCATTGCGACATATCCTGTATCCCGGGAGTCGAAGCAATCCATGTTGCAATTGTTGACCAGTGACAAGGACTACCTGGCGGGCATGACGGTGGACGAAAAGACGCGTCATATGCAAAGCATCAGCTATGTTGACTTCCTGCGAGATCACGTTGGCACGACGGAAGAAGTCATTTTGCTGCTGCGGGATAGAACCAAGAGCTATTGGGGGTTTGGGTGGGACGCGCTGTCGGCCCTCGAGGCGTATCGACTGGACCAGCCGGGCACTTACAATCTTGGCCTCGGCTACGAAAGAGCGGGCACGTTTACCGGCGAAGAGCCCTATATTTTTCATTTTCCTGACGGCAATGCCAGTATCGCCCGCGCCCTGGTCAGAAAACTGATCCCCGGCGCCCTGCCTGGCAATACGATGGAGGATCTGATTACGTCAGTGGTCGATTATTCCTTGCTTGATCAGGCCTCTGCGACCTGTCGAATTCGCCTGAACTCAACGGCGATTAATGTGCGGCACTCTGCGGATCAAAAATCGGTTGACGTGAGTTATGTACGCGATGGCAAAGTTGAGCGTGTGCGTGGCAAGCACGCGGTACTGGCCTGTTACAACCAGATGATTCCGGCTATCTGCCCGGAATTGCCAGCCGAGCAGCGAGAAGCAATTGCTTACGCGCAGAAGACGCCGTTGGTGTACGTCAATATTGCCTTACGCAACTGGCGCGCACTTGCCGAGCTTGGCTACAGCTATATATACGAACCGCAAGCCCCGTTGATGCATTCGTTCAGCATGGACTTCCCGGTCAGCATGGGCGACTACCAATACACGAGCGGCCCGGATCAACCGACCGTCTTGCACGGAACCTACTGTCCTACCTCCCCCGGGCAGGGACTCAACCAAAAACAACAGAATGCGCTGGGGATGCAGCGCTTGTACGAAATGAGTTTCGACGACTACGAAAAGCAGATCCTGCGCCAGCTCAACGGGTCTCTCGAGAAGGGCGGATTTGATGCGGAGCGGGACATTGCGGCAATAACGGTTAACCGCTGGCCGCACGGCTATGCCTACGAGTACAACGAACTGTTCGATCCACCCGAATTCGGCCCGGAGCTGGGCCCGCACATTCTCGGCCGCAAGCAAATTGGCCGTATTTCGATCGCCAACTCAGACTCCAGCGCGTATGCCTATGTTGACGGAGCAATTGACGCCGCTGGCCGCGCCGTGGAGGAGCAAATCGCAACAGCCGGTTAGCAGCCAGCCGTATACAGCGGTTTTCGGCGCGCCGATAATTTTGGCAAACAGATAATCTTCCTGTCGGTGTAACCTTTTTCGTCGCCAGCGACTATAAGCAGGTAACCAAACGAATCCGCGAGGAAACAATCATGCGCGCACTGCGATTCACGCTATTAGCCCTGCTCATCGGACTGCCCATTTCGATGCAGGCGGCGGTCTCTCCAAAGAATGTACCGGCAACCGCAGTCTGGTACTTCCACGCTGATTTTGTTGCCATGCGCAGCGGCGAGGCGGGAAGCAGCCTGTACAAATGGCTGGACGACGAAGTGTTCGAGGAAATACGTGATGAAACCGGCGTCGACCTGAGTAAAGAGGCGAACCAGATAACGGCATTTGCGGAGCCGGGCAACGGCATCGTGATAATTGTCGATGGTGAAATCAGTCAGGACTCGCAGGACAAGATGCTGGCGATAGCCACGCTGTCCGGTGGTATGGAATCTTTCGAAGCTGACGGCAAACAATACTATTTCGTGTCCGACACCGACGACGACGCTGCTACCGGCGACAACATGGATATCGATTCACTAGAGGATTCCGCGTATGTCAGCTTCGCCCTGAATAACAAGGTCATTGTGACGTCATCGCGGGACAAGATGATCTCGCTACTCGAAAACAACGGCAATGCGACGGTGCCTGATAGCCAGGATGGCACGCTATTCATACTACACGCAGATCGCAGTCTGATGCAGGCCGGCATCGTTGCGGACAAGTTCGATTATGACGATGGCTGGGATTCCAATATTCTCAGGAATGCCAAACAAATTGCGCTGCTCGTCGCAGATGAGGGTGACAAACTTGCTGTCCAGGCACAACTCGTTACCACGGAGCCGGAAATGGCATCATCACTGGCGAGTATCGCGCGAGGCTTGATAAGCCTGCAGGTCTTTAGCGACGAGCTTGACGACAACCTCAAAGGGATTCTCAGTGGCACCAGCGTCGATGTCGACGGAAATTCGCTGCTAATAAAAGTAGCGGTGGATCCAGACGTTGTCATCGCGACCATTTCGCATTAGTCGCGAATTTAGCAAAGACCAGAAGCACGATATCGACGTTAGGGGGTCGATCAGAAACGTGAGTAGTGAGCAGCAGCTGATAGAGGCCGCCAAAAAGGGTTCGGTGGAAGCATTTACCGACCTTGTCAGCGCTCACCGTGAGCGCTTGTTGCGGTTCTTGCTAACGCGCTGCGCCAGTTATGCCGACGCTGAGGATGCACTGCAGGACACATTTATGAGCGCCTATCGGTACATGAAATCGTATAACCCGCGCTGGCGCTTCAGCACCTGGTTGTATCGGATCGCTCTCAGAAATGCCGCCAAAATTACACCATCAACGACAGCGGATCTGGAGGAGATATACAGCGCCGAAGATGACCCGCTGGCTCGCTGTATCGCGGCTTCGGATCGGGAAAATCTTTGGCTCAGCGCTCGACGGCTATTAAGCGAGGAAGTGTATACCGCGATGTGGCTTCGCTATGCCGAGGACATGTCCGTAAACGACATTTCAGCGGTTCTGGAACGCTCGGCTTCCTGGACCAAAGTCAATCTTCTAAGAGGGCGGAAGGCGCTCGATTCCGAATTGAATCGTCAGATGTCGGCTAGCAAGCCCGGTGATCAAAAGAGTGAGGCCTATGGATAAGCTTAGCCAACGCCTGCACGATGATGCAGAGAGATTTGAAGTTACCGTTTCAGCGGAGCTCGAGCAGCGCATCAATGCGTCGTTGCGTGCGATCGCTCAGGAACCTGCTGCAGCAGCGGCCAAGCCGAAAAGACCGATTTCGATGTGGTGGGCAAGCAGCATCACCGGCGTCGCCGCCGCAGTGGCGATGATCGCGATTATTAATACGCAGGATCCCGCGCCGCAATCGAGAACAGAACCTGCGTATCCACCGCTGGTATTGCCGAATGTTGACTGGAACGCGAAGTCAGCTGTGCTGGTTGGTCCACTGCAGCAGGAATATGAGAACTTGCAGGCGGATCTTAAGAAAGCCGAGAAAGCCCTCAAGGAAGACATTGGCCTCTGATTCGGGCTAGCCCGAACACTTCATGAGTGCCGGCTATCAGCAATGAAAATCGCAGATGACTCAGCCGTTTAACTGTCTATTAGCGGGTATCGAAGCGTAACCATAGGCGCCTGCCGGGCTGTCGCTTCCTGTGCCGGCACATCGCGCTCGATCCTGCTCCATACGTAGTCCCTGCTACGGCTCTCGCACGATCGAACGCGCTGCACTAGGCACAGAAACCGACAGTCCCGCCCACTCATGAAATATTCGGGCTAGTTGTGGAAATCACCAATTGATTCATCTATCCTCGGGGCCGGGAGACAGTTCGCCGTGCTCGAGAATGAATCTCATTCTTCTCTGGCATCGATAGAAAACTTCGCGATGGGGTCGCGAAAAGAGTAAATAAGCGAACTGAGTAAGCAAAACAAATCGCCAGCAGTCTGAATTGTTGGCAAACTAAAATTCGCAAAGATCAATTAAAGGATGCTGATTGTATGCCTTTCGCTGTTGTTCTGATCCTGCTTGTCGTTGGTTCCGTCCTGTTTCATATTCTCAGTCCCTGGTGGTTTGTGCCGCTGGCGTCCAATTGGGGAATGATTGATTTCACGATTGACCTGACGTTTTGGGTAACGGGTGGAGTATTCGTAGCCGTTAATCTGTTTATGGCGTATTGCGTCATCAAGTTTCGTTACAAGAAAGGGCTCGCTCGACGTATGAGCCTGAAAACAAGAAGCTTGAAGCCTGGTTGACCGGTCTTACAGCAATCGGCGTCGCTGCGTTGCTGATACCGGGGTTATTCGTCTGGGCGGATTTTGTCAACGTCCCCGAAGAAGCGCATCTCGTCGAGGTTGTTGGCCAACAATGGCACTGGAGCTTTCGCTACCCGGGCGACGACGGCAAGTTTGGTGAGGTTGACGCCGAACGCATCACTGACGACAACCCGTTCGGCATGGATCCGGATGATCCTGACGGTCAGGACGATATTCTGATCGCAGCCTCGGATGTGCATATTCCGGTCGACAGACCGGTCAAGTTCCTGCTGCGCTCGAAAGGATGTCTTGCACGACTTCGCGGTCGCCGAGTTCCGGGTCAAAATGGACCTGGTGCCGGGTATGCAGACCTACCTCTGGCTGACACCCACCAAGACCGGTCGCTATGAAATTCTGTGTGAGGAGCTGTGTGGTGTTGCTCACTACACAATGCGCGGCGCGGTACTCGTTGAGAGTGATGAAGACTACAACAGTTGGCTGGCGCAGCAGCCCACCTACAACGAGTTATCAAACAAGGCCGCGGGCAATGCTACGATCGGCGCGGCCCAGTACGCCGTTTGCGCGGCATGTCATGGCCAGCAGGGCGAAGGCCTGCAGGCACTCAATGCGCCGAAACTGGCCGGCCAGAACGCTCAATACCTCAAACGTCAGATCGAGCATTTCCAGTCGGGCGTGCGCGGTGCTCATGAAGATGATGTGTACGGCAAACAAATGGCACCAATGGCAGCGACGCTGATCAATGAGGCTGCTATCGACAACGTTGTCGCACACATTCTGACCTTATCGGATGCGCAACCCGAAGTAACAGTTGAAGGCGACGTGGCGCATGGCGAGAAGCTGTATACCGTGTGTGCCTATTGCCACGGTGCCGATGGACAGGGAATCCAAGCCATGAAGGCGCCGCGAGCTGCTGGCATTAACGACTGGTATCTCGAGCGCCAGTTGCAAAACTTCAAGTCCGGCGTTCGTGGAGAGCACCCGACGGATCATTACGGCAAGCAAATGACATTGATGGCCGAAATTCTAC
>PVMK01126291.1_pt1 | contig 19612 bp, 14 predicted proteins | sample 1853481 | NCBI WGS metagenome assembly PVMK01 (sample SAMN08533507, study PRJNA380276) | Marine sediment metagenome, whole genome shotgun sequencing project. | reverse complement strand
CCCCAATTAGGCTTAATCAATTTTAATATATTATGCATGCTTTGTCAAGCCGATTGGGTAATGTGCTAGGACTTATGGCGGTTTTCCCCTAGAATGGGGAAATGGCAATAAGTATGGCAAAAACAATTAAAGAAGAGCGTTTGAGGTGGGTAAAACCGATAGCGGAAAAGCGGGTGAAGTTGGTAAATGTGGCTAAGGTATGTCCACACAGCAAAAGGAGTCTGAAAAGATGGGTAGCGGTATACAAAAGAGGTGGAGAGAAAGCTTTGGAGCGCAAAGCGACTATACCTAGAACTAGTCCACAAGAGACACCTATCTGGATTAAGGAAAGAGTAATTACAAAAAGAAAGAAGACCAAGCTCTGTGCTCTGAAATTACACTGGAGGTTAGCAAAAGAAGGCTTAGTGGTTCCGGCCTATGGTAAATATTATATAGAATAATACGCTAAAAACAATGATATTTTATAGATTATTTATATTCTCTATAAAATATTTTAGGGCACTGGATAATATGACGCCGCAGGAGTACGTGAAAAAGCACTTAAAAAAGTCAGAAATCTCTAATTTACGTGGTACAGCTTTGGGGTGAGGCTCGATGGTAATTTAGGTACTCAACGTCTATATTATGACTATAATCCGGATTAATTCTTTTACCAGTTTCAACCACTAAGAACTCATCAGAAATGTGTATGGAATGTGTATCAAACATTACATAGCAATTGGGACAAAGTGTACAGCTCCCCTTTTGTCAAGCAGGGTTTAAGATAATTTTATAGAGTATACGACGCAGCCTATGCTTAATGAACTACTGTTTGAATGTGTTTTATAAAAGCTACTATAGCAATCAAATATATGTTGAATTGAATGGACAAATTAGATAGAGTCTAGCCAGGGTTCTCATTATTATATATTAACTCATTATATGTATAGGTGCAGTAAAGAAACTATACTTTAATAGGAGGTGTTTATATGTCTACAATAGGCAAAACACAGATTACCATAACGTTTATATCTCCCCCGGAGCATGTAGCTGAGGGAGAGAGGATTTTCGCAAGCCACGCTAAATGGATGGAGGAAACGCATCACAGGACCGGCGAATTAGCTATGCTTCGCTATAACATCATTAAAGGACCTGAGCTGGAAAATCCGATTGACCCGACTTCAGCCCCGACAGGGAATACAATGTTCGTCTTGGACGAGATGTACGAAAATCAGGCGGGTCTCGACGATCACTGGAAGAGGGCACCGGAAGAATGGGAAGACATCGTTGCATTTGTAGAGTGGGCAGGCAATTGCAAGGTTGTGACTGCGCACAACGGTACGGCTATACAAGGGCTTTGGTAGCTCTGACGAGGGCCGGTTTCAGTATCAAGCCCCCAAAACCGGTCCACCTTTAGAGTTAGATTTTGTACTGCTGAGCCTCACCCAAAATAGTTAAGCAGCGTTAAATTGTGAATTAACCTTCCTGTAATAGTCCCCTTCAACCTGAATCGGTGTGCGGTATCCGAGAGCTGAATGAAGGTAGTTCATATTGTAATATTCAACCCACGTATGCAGTTCTAGACTAAGCTGTATTTCATGTACTGCCCCTCCTTTAGTCAAGCTCGGTTTAAGTTGGATACATGAAAAACCCAACTAGCGTTCATGGCCTACTGTTTTTATTATTACATGTAATTAGATTCTTATATCTTACTTACTTTCTTCCCTTTCTTTCATGGCTTCAAACCATTTATTAACCGTATCTTGGTATAAATCTCTTGCTTCTTTTTCACCTTTTGCAGGTTCTATGGGATCCATCACGCTAAGACTTACGCTAGGAAAACTTAAACCCGGGTGCACAGGGGATAGTGTCTTGGTTGCGCCGTCTATATAGATTGGAATGATAGGTGTATCAGTCTCAACGCTGAGTAGCCCGGCCCCAATTCGAGGCTTCATTACGCTTCCACTACTAGTACGTTCACCTTCGGGAAAAATACAGACCGACATTCCGCGTTCAAGACCCTTTGTAGCCAGCCTCATGGATTCTGCGGATGTTCTCCCCGTTCCCGTAAGTATTATCCTCATTGGAAGCACAATCCAGGAAAGGGGAGCTTTGCTGAAATACTCTACAAACCCGGTGAACAGGACTTTCTCCAGCATATCTCCCGGGATTAGGGCATAAATCAAGATTGGGTCAATTAAGCTCTGGTGGTTAGGGCATATTAAAACCGCTTTGTCGATGGGAATCTTTTTGACTTCTTTAAGTCGGGACCTAAATGCGACTAGTACTATTAATCTCAAAATAAGTTGAACAATTCTGATTGCAGTTCTTTTAAAGAAGCTTCGGTTAAGATTAAATAAATCATCTAGCGATTCATTTTGTTCCCGTTCATATAAAGCTTTAGCATCCCCGCCTACTTGAGCTATCGTCGGTGATTCCGGTAGTTTTTCGAGTATATCTCCCAAAGTGCGGACGTCCGGTATATCTTCCTCTGTGATGAATACTCCAAACTCCCTCTCAAGCAGCGCCGTTATCTCGGCAAATGTAAGTGAGTCGATTCCAAGATCCAGCGTAAGGTCGTCGTCAGGATGAAAAGGTCCATTAACTTCTGTTATTTCAGTAAAGCGCCTCAAAAATCTTACTGACTCGGGCTTGCTAAGGATCTCTGTCTCTTCAGGTGTCAGATGAGTTTCCCTTGATTGCTCACCCCTTCTTAGCTCAGATGCTAATTCATCAACTTCACCTCTCTTGAATTTGCCCAACCTAGTCTTGGGTAATTCACCGTTATAAATTAGAACCTCGGATATTTGCATATAAGAGGGCAAGCTAGACCCTGTCATTGCTATTGAAGAACGGATTCTTTCTCTGATATCGAAAACATCTCTTTCTCTTATCTCTCTCATGTTTGGAACTACTACTACCCCAAGTCCCCTTATACTTCCGGAATCTGATTTCTGAGCTATCACGCAAAGCTCTTTTATAAGAGAACTCTTCTTATAGTGGTTTTCGACATCCTCAGGATATATATTTTTTCCGGATGGAAGAACTATCACCTCTTTTGCCCTTCCTGTTATATAAAGATTGTTCTTTGAATCAAATTCTCCCAGGTCCCCCGAATAAAGCCATCCCTTTTTTATAATTTCATTAGTAGCACTCTCATTCTTATAGTAGCCGCGCATGATATTGGGGTCCCTTTATCAAGATCTCTCCTGTTCCTGATTCCCCCGGGTTATCAATTCTGATCTCGACTCCGGGCAGGGGTTTTCCCGCACTTCCGGGATTTGGAATATCCGGGGATGTCAAAGTTGAAACAGCCGATGTTTCGGTTAGTCCGTATCCTTCGGCAATCTTGAAACCGAGACTGAGAAAGCCGCTATAGACTTTGGGATCGAGTTTAGCGCCGCCTGATGTGAAAAAACGAAATTGTCTGCCGAAGGGCTCGTGAATTTTTCCGAAAAACAATTTTCCCAATCTCAAATTCGTTGACTTCCAACTTGATTCCGATATTTTGAACAGACTTTTAAAAATAATTTTTTGAGTCAGAGAAAGACGCCTTACTCTGTTTTCTATTTCGTTATACAAAAGTTCAAACAACCTTGGAACTCCCGGGAATACGGTAACATTTGTCTCTCTAATACAGGTAAGCAGATCCGTGCTTTTAATTGACTGAGAAAATGTAACTGTAGCCCCAGCCCAAAGAGGAGAAAACAAAGCTACTATGGATGAGTATCCATGATGTAGAGGCAGAATATTTAAGATGTTGTCCTTCTGGGTTACACCGACTGATTTCAATAGTGCCTGTACGTTACCGAAAACGTTCTCATTTGATAATTGAACACCTTTAGGAGTTCCAGTCGTGCCGGAAGTAAAAAGTATTGTAAGCAAGTCATCAGGGTCCGGTATGTAAGGTTCAATGGATTGATTTTCACTGGGCTCGTGAATTAAAGACTCCATTGAGATTACATTAATATCTGAGCCTTTGGATGTTAATTCTTCTTTGAGTTCATTTATATGTGATTCGTCGACTATTACTGCCTTTGCCTCTGAGAATTCCAGAAAATTATATATATCCTGAGCGCTTAATAGCGCATCCATAGGGATTACAGTTGCGCCTAAAAAGTTAATTGCGATGTAAGAAATAGCCCAGTTAGGAGAATTATCTCCGTATATGGAAATATGATCCCCAGGTTCATACCCCATAGTCTCGAGTTTTGATTTCAGATTCAGGCAATTGGCGTATAAATCCTGATAGTTGATACTCTCATAAGAACCATTTGAGTCTCTTATCTGAAGGGCTATTTTTTCAGGTTGTATCTCTACCCAGTGCCGGAGTTGCTTATCTAACATTTATTAGCTTCCTCATATTTTATTCAAGTCACGATTTTGAACATTATAACTTAATTTAGGCTGTCTTATTCTGATAAATAAGAGGTATTTCTAATAGATAAGATTCAGAGGAATATCATCTTGACGGGTTATTATAATCTGGTTGCCCAAATAGAACAAAATTCGAACCAAATACTGATAGATATAAAAAATATATATAAAATCAAGGGTAGTATTCGGTTTTCAATCAATGGTGCTGATATTCATGAGTAACTTATAGACCATCCCCAATGATATTAGGAATTATATATAGATATTATATGTAAGTTGTGATTTAAAATAGAACGCTTTTTCACCTATTCATAACACTAACTTAACTTATGGTCCTATTATAGAGGACCAGTATACAGTTGTACTGTCCCCCTTTTGTCAAGCTCGGCATAAAGTGGATTTATGAAGAATACAAAACGCTTCCTATATATTTTTGTGACCTCCTATATATAGGGTTTCTCTCTAAAAAATAACTTAACTTATGGACCTATTATAGGGGGCAGGACATCTTATGATTCGGAGAAGAGACTCTTAATTGTGGAAGAGACATCAGACAGTTTTAAGATTTGCGGCTTCCCATGCCGAAATTCCTCCCACCAGGTCGGAAACATTCGTGAAGTTGTTCTTTTCAAGCAGGCTAACAGCAATCGAAGAACGGTAACCGCTGGCGCAATGTACAACCAGCTCTTTATCGTTCGGTATCTCTTCATATCGCTCATTTAAATGATTGAGGGGGATGTTAACACTTCCTTCAATCGAGCTTAATTTCCATTCACCGGGTCTTCTGACATCGAGGATCAGGGGCGGATCATTTGAAGAGATCATCTCAGAAAGTGATTGCGCGGTTATTCTCTCTGTCCGCCTTAATATATCCGGACGCGTCAGCAGAGCCTCCATTCCTCCTTCGAGATACCCCGCTATATAATCAAAGCCGATCCTGCCGAGTCTCATGACCGCTTCTTCCTCAAGCCCCGGAGATGAAATGATGACAATGGTCTTATCACTATCCAGGATGGTCCCGGCCCAGGTAGCGTAACTGCCCCCAAGACCTATGTTGATGCTCCCGTAAAGGTGCGCGCCCTCATAATCTACCGGGTTCCTGACATCCAGGATTTGTGCGCCCTCGTCTTTTAACTTCAAGACCTTCTCCAAGGTTAGAGGGGTAAGATTCCTGCTCATAGTTTCATTCAGTGTTAAACGTTCTTTTGTGTTGAGAACAGCATCGTATGTGAAATAGTCGGGAGCATCAGGCTGGTCGGCTGTGACAATCTCCACAAACTTCTTTTTACTCATAGGCTGGAGCGCATAGTTGTATTTCCTTTGAACGCCCATTGTCGATACGGTATCCTCGCTTAATTGTTTACCGCACATCGAACCTGCGCCGTGGGTTGGGTAAACGAGCGTATCGTCAGGGAGCCCGAGAAGCTTATTTTGGATGGAGTCATACAACATCCCGCCAAGCTCATCCGCCGTCCAGCCTAAAGACGCCCTCAGATCGGGGCGTCCTACGTCTCCTATAAAAAGCGTATCGCCGGTCAGCACTGCGTAGGGCTCACTTGCGTCTTTTGTAAGGTCGTAAACGAGTATGGATATGGATTCGGGAGAATGCCCCGGTGTCTCCAGTACCTCGAGACGAACTTTGCCGAACTCTATCGCATCGCCATCTTGAAGCGGTGTGAACTCATACTCGGCTTTAGCTTGAGAGCCGAGATATATGCGGGCAGAGAACCGTTCCTTAAGCTCAAGATGACCTGCAATGAAGTCAGCATGAAAATGGGTTAAAAAAACATGACGGATACTAAGCCCATGCAGTCGAGCGTCTTCAACATACTGGTCTATGTCACGCTGAGGATCAACAATTGCGGCTGTCTTGCTCTCCTCATCTCCTATCAAATAGGACGCATGAGAAAGGCACCCTAAGTAATATTGCTTAAGTATCATATTGCTCATGTCTCAGGACCCCTCCTTATAATATTATATCCAAGCTTCTAAATAAAAGTTGTAATTGCTGTGAAGTAAATTACTCAATCAGCATTTTTATGTGAAGTATGATTTTTGTAATATTCCTTATTAGCCTGAATCGGTGTGCGGTATCCAAGTGCAGAATGAAGGTAACCGCATCGAGTTTTTACTAGCTTAATTCTACTAGCTTCTTAATGGGGAGCAGTATAGTGTACTGCCCCTTTCGCTTAACAGCTCATACGGAGTTGACCTGCCCCCCTATAATAGGTCCATAAGTTAAGTTATTTTTTAGAGAGGTGAGCCTCACCCAAAAGCTGTACCAGGTAAATTAGAGATTTCTGGCTTTTTTAAGTGCTTTTTCACATACTCCTCCTGTAGATGCCGCCATCCCTGGTTAGAAAACAGACTCGGCCAGATTCAGAAGGGCTAAAGCTCCTTGAAACCGCTATAAATAAACTTGGGCTTAGTGCAAGGGCGTATGATCGGATTCTTAAAGTTTCTCGCACAATCGCCGATTTAGATGAGTCAGAGACCGTGCTCTCCCACCATATTTCAGAAACTATTAAGTATCGGTCATTGGACAGGAGTTTGGTTTAATAATAGAGACCATGTGTATCGCCGGAGTATAAGGGAAAGGACTCAGGACTTAGATGAGGTTACCTCTCCCGGTTCAGCTTTACCAGTCATCGACCCTCAGAAGAAGTGCAAGTCCGTATCGGCCAACAAATGAGATTCTCAAAGATGACTTGTGTTTATTCCTCACCTTGTTTAGTTTTTTCACCTTCATTTGTGATACTGCTAGCGACTTTCTTCCACTTCATAGCTGCTGTGGTGCCCTGCCAAGCATAATCAATTGCTTCACCAAGTATTCGGGCAGCTTCTTGAGGAGCATGGAAACCCATAGAATTCTCAGCAGCGATGAAGTCAAGTCTCCATTGTGCTTTACGCTGCAGGTCAAGGGCCTCTTGTAGTTGCTCATCCGAAGCTCCTTTCTCCCTAGCAGCATTGATTGCATCGAGTTGCTCCATAAGGGCAGCTCCAGCTCGTTGCAGAAGATCGAAATTGCGTTGCTGAATACCATCTACCCGCTGCTGGATTTCCTCTTCCGAGAATCTGTGACAGGTTTGGCATGCACGGTTTATGTTGAGCAGTGGGCTTCTCACCCAGTGATCCGATATTTTACTGGCGCCGTCACGCATATAAGGCATGTGGCAATCGGCACATCCTACACCGCTTCGAGCGTGAATTCCCTGACTCCAAAGTTCAAATTCAGGATGCTGAGCCTTAAGTATTAGAGCCCCGGTTTCTTTATGTTTGTAATCAAAAAATTGGTTGCCGTCACTAAAAGTCGTATCGTCCCAGAATTTCTCAACTTCCTCTACTTTAAGCCCATTGCCCCAAGGGAAAGTCAGTTTCATGCTACTTCCACAGTAATATTCCACATGACACTGTCCGCAGACATATGAGCGCATTTCCGAGCGGCTCGCTTCTTCGTTTGGTTGGTAGGGCTCACTCCTAGACCCTTCTCTCCATTGTTCTATAGAAGGCAGATGTGGTGTTGGAGCGTCGGACTCTGCCAAAGCCTGAATGCCTTGAATAAAACCGGGTCTTGTAACTCGGAGTTCCATGGTTTTTGGTGAATGACAATCAACACAAGACACCGGATGATAGTGCCCCATATCCTTCAATTTCTGGCTAAGGTCTTTGTATGAAAACTTATAGGTTTCCTCAAATCCCTTAATTACATCGCCGTCTCCAAGTTCTTCATAAAGGGGCATGATAGAAGCATGACAATGCAAACATGAGCCGGATTGCGGTTTTGTTTGCCGCTCTGTCTGCTCCTGATCCTCGAGCATATAAGCATGGCCGCGGCGGTCGCGGTAGTCGATAGAGAACGCATATCCTTTGAACATACGCTTGAGCCACGGATCTCTTTCTATCTTCTCCTCAGGAAGAGCTTCGCTGCCCCCGTGTCCGCCGAAACGGGTACGTGTTGCAAGGCTAGTCTTCTTGTACGAGTCGTACTGTTTAGGCCAATTGATTTTCCATTTTTCAGGGTCGGTGTCCGTTTCCGTAACTTCAACAAGCCGGACGTAAGGGTTTTTGGCCTCGATCTTTCTTTCGAATATATTAAGCATCAAAGCCGCAATTCCCGCGCTTAATACCGCTACGATCAATACAATAACCGCTATGGCTAATTTAGATCCTAGTTTTGACGAAGCTCCACTCATTGCTCAACTCCTCCTTTCTCATCAGGTCGTAGGGGACCTCCTAGGCCCATTGGTTCTCCGTGTCCTACGGTAAGGTGGCATTTGACACAACTGACAGCGTCAGTGCCTGTTGTGCTGCCGTGTGTAAGGTTTTCTATCATGTTGTTATGACATTCGATGCAGTTTTTCTGCAGTATACGGCTATTTTTTTCAGTAATAGCGATCGGTTCGTGGAAATTTTGCAGCGTAAACGCTTTGGAATGATTGTAACCGTTTTCCGATTTTGATATGTATTTATAGACGAAATCATGCGGTAAATGGCACTGAACACAGGTGGCTACAGTGTGGTGGCTTGCTTTCTGCCAAGAGTCATATTGCGGTCGCATTATGTGGCAGTTTACGCAGGCCTTAGGGTCTGTACTCATGTAGGAAAGTCCCTCCCCGTAATAGAAGGTGAAACTCCCAAGACCAATCATAATCCCGACCACAATAGATAGAATTACCGTTCTTTTCTTCATGATTATTATTGAATTTTAGCAGCCAACCCTCCCAGATCATGACGATACAAAATCATCTACATAGCCACATAAACACTTTAAATCCACATAACCGCACTACGAGTAATTCTAGAGGGAATTGTATTTGAAAGAACACGGCTAGGCAAATCATATAAAAAGCGTTCCGGTGACTTAGAATCATTGGTAAGTTATATCGTGTTTTTTTAACTCAGGCTATTTTACAGAGCTAAATTAAATTCTTGATTTAACGATTCGATTTGTGAATGAAAAGAAAGAATACTTAGGTAATAATCAGTTCGTAACTCGTCCTCTAGCCCACGCCACTTTATATTTTATTGTAATTTTATGTTGGGGGGTTAGATCGGGGGAACACCCAATTCCCTTTCAATGACCATTTAATTTCTCAGAAACGATCAACATCCGGGCGGTTCTTAGAAACTGATTATGCACTGTGCATAGAGCCAATCCAGGCTGTCTTTCTTATCGAATACTACACTAACACCGTCTCGGCCAAAGAAGTGGGAGTATCCGAGCTGGAACGATAAATACTCAAGAGCATTTATATTCAAGGTAAGATCAATCTCTGAGCCGAGATCTCTTTCAATATCATTTCCTGTGACCGGGTTCCTAAAGGAATATCCGAATGAAGAATCGTTAAACGGTCCTCCTCCTCCGATCCAGACTTCATCATCCGAAGCGAGCCAGAATAAGTGGCCGTCAACCGCGAGTTTCAAACGTTTATGCGGAGCTAAAATGAACTGTGCATACGCGGTCATAAGGTTGCTGAAAGCGTTCGCGTCATCATAGCCGTAAAACTTGTGATTGGTCGGGACCATATTGAAAAATGTGCCGTTATCCGAATCCTCGGGGTCGCCGTCACCCGACGCGTAAGCGAGTCCTAACCTGATCCAGGGTTTCCATGGAGTATTGGTAAACTGATATCCGCCCTCCGCGATGAACGCGGCTGCTTTTTGGTTTCTGTCCCCAAAGTTTCCAAATTGAAACGAAAGCCACATCATTAGGTCTATCTCACCTGGGCCTGCCGGATAAGCGCCAGCTGCGCTTATACCGATATTGTTGATTTCCAAGTCGTCACCGGCAAACTCACGGGCTACGTCTCTATTGTCAAAGTAGAAGTAGTTGAACAGTTTAAATTGTGTATTCTCAAGCAGGACATCTTCTTTTAGTGTGACCGATCCGCCTATTACAACTACGTTGTCGAGGTCTTTCCAATAACCGTCGTCAAAATCGAACCCGCCGTATGTGACCCATGATCCAAACGCGTTTACATCAAATGTGCTGTTTTGATAGCCTAGGCTTGCTCCGTCGAACCTCCGGCCTATGTTAGTCCAATCCCATGTTCCAATGAGACGCTCCGAAAGCCTCTTTTTGATAACCCAATTGAGCTTGGGGTTGTCCGCATACAATACTTCGGCTCCTTCCTTAATCGGTATCCTTCCTCCTTTAAAATAAAACCCGCTTGGGTCATCATATTGTAGATAGGCTTCTACGAACTGAAAGTTGCCGGGTGATGTTTTTTGGTCACTCGCATTGAAGTAAAGCTGCCCCGGACCGAATGCTGCGTTACGTGGTAAGTCGAATGCTTTCACTCCTTGTGTCAGAATATGGAGCCTCAGATTCTGCCATTTGAAATCCACAAACGCTCTTGCTCTTATGAGAAAGAAGTTATAGGATTTGTCGGTGTCGGTTCCTTGTTTCTGAAACGTGTTCCAGTACTCATTCCTAAGTCTGATGTTGACACCTATAGTGGTGTGGTCTTTTACAGACTGTGAAAAACTTTCTGAGTCTTGAGCGAATACTTCTTTTGTAAAAAACAAATTTGTACAAAATGCAGAGGCTACTAAAAACAATATCGCAAAATACGAAATGGATTTACGAATCTGTGAGATGGATTTTGGTGTGATATAGAGCAAGGTGTCTGTCCTCCACCACTAATTTTTATCCAACATTGAGCTGGGTAATTATTGCAGGTTGATTATAGCAAGATTTAAAGTACGTGTTAAATCCATAGGTAATATTTTAGGATTTAGCACTATCTCGTTTTAACTCTTTATTAAGTTGCTTTTTAGCACTCCGGTCTGTTTTTGCAAGTGTCGAAATTGTATTTATCCTAAGGAAATTAATAATATTTTCTTTCTGCTTTGACCAAAAGCCGTGCAATGCGCATGCGTTTTCGGCGGAGCAATCGGGCAGTCCGAACACACAGTCGCTATCGAGCAGGGGATCATCAAACATGATGCATACGTCGCAGATGCTGATGGATTCGGGGTTTTCTAAAAGAGATATTCCCCCTCCGATGCCGCGTTGTGAATGTAGAATTCCTTTCCTAGTCAATATATTGATTATCTTTGCCAAATAAGGGCCGGGCATTTTCGTAGCTTCAGCAATATCCCTAATCAACACGGGTTCTTTTTGTTGTGATAAATAAACCAAGCATCTTATGGCGTAGGCGACTTGTTTGCTAAACATAATTTCCGATTTGTTTGCTAAAAATAATTTTTATAGCATAATTTTCTGTGTTAAATGAATTAACGACCATCAGATCTTTTATTCTTGTATAGATCGGTTACAATTCTAGCACAGAACAGATATTAATCAAACGTCCTGTGGGATGTTTCGAAAATTCAAGTTCATCAAAGGAGACCGACAAACATGAAAAATGAATTATCTGATGTTCAGAGAATGAATACAGATGTGAAACACCTGACAATTTAAATAAGACTGAATGTTACAGCATTGCGGAAACTCCGCCTGGATCGGTATTGTTGCTGCGGGGTTAGTTTTTAGAAGATGAGGAACTTCATGGGAAAACAAAACTTTCAATTGACCGGTCGAAATATTAACAAAGGATTAAATTACTGTGCTGTGTTTTTTATTGTAGTACTGGTACTTGTAATTGCAAACACTGTCTGCTATTCCTCAGAAGCGGATCAACTCGAAGGAGCTGCATACTTTAAGCAGATCTGTGTGGCATGTCATACGATCAACGGAGGCATTCTGGTTGGTCCGGACCTGGCGAATGTTCACGATAGAAGAAGCGATGAATGGCTTCAGAAATTCATAACATCATCTCAAACGCTTATTAACAGCGGCGACCCTGACGCCGTTGCCGTTTTTGAGCAATTTAATAAAATAGTCATGCCCGATCCCCCTTTCTCTAATGATCAAATAGCTGCAATCATCATCTATATCAAAGCTGCAAGCGGCGGCGAAGCAGGAGCTGCCGAGCAAGAAGCAGCAGCCTCGGTTGATACGGGCATAGGGAGTACTGAAGAAGATATCATTATGGGCCAGAATCTCTTCCAGGGCAAAATACGGCTGGAAAATAGCGGCCCTGCATGCATCTCCTGCCACGACGTAAAGAATGATGCAGTGATCGGCGGCGGTATTTTAGCCAGGGAGCTTACTACCGTATTCTCAAGAATGGGAGAGCCGGGAGTTCGTGCGATTTTAGGAAGTGCTCCTTTTCCCGTAATGGAGCAGGCGTATTTGAATAAATCTCTAACGGATGAAGAAATATTTTCAATAATTGCTTTTCTACAGCAGGCGGATAGAGACCATATGTTCCAGCAGCCAAGGGATTATGGTGTCAAGTTGGCCGGCACAGGCATTGTAGGGCTGATAGCGCTATTGGGTGTTTATGCTCTACTCTGGCGTAATCGCAAGAAGAAGCCGGTTAACAAAGATATTTTCGACAGGCAGGTTAAATCACAGTAACGGTTAATCCCGTAATGATGAAAAAAGGGTTCAACAAATCTAACGACGAGACGAGGAAGGCCAAATGAGCTGGATACAAGACATTATTTCCCCGCAAACTAGAAAATGGGAAGAGTTCTATAGAAATCGCTTTCAACATGACCGTGTTGTGAGAAGTACTCACGGTGTTAATTGTACCGGTGGATGCTCCTGGCAGATTTATGTAAAGGAGGGAATTGTTACCTGGGAAACACAGCAGCTGGATTACCCGCTTCTTGAAGACTCCCTGCCTCCTTACGAGCCTCGCGGATGTCAAAGAGGCATATCGTTTTCATGGTATTTGTACAGCCCGCTTAGAATTAAATACCCTTTGATCAGGAGTGCGCTGATCGATGCCTACAGAGAAGAAAAACAAAAAGCGGGCGATCCGATGACTGCATGGGAAAATCTCCAGAAAGACACGGAAAAAAGAAAAAAATATCAATGGGCTCGGGGCAAAGGCGGTTTCAGAAGAGTTCACTGGGACGAAGTCCTGGAAATAATGGCGGTTGCCAATATCTATACGGCTAAAAAGTATGGTCCCGACAGGGTGATCGGGTTCTCCCCGATACCGGCGATGTCCATGCTTAGCTACGCCGCGGGCGCAAGGTTTCTGCAGCTCTTTGGCGGTGTCAACCTCAGTTTCTATGATTGGTACTGTGATCTCCCCACCGCTTTTCCTGAAATATGGGGCGAGCAAACGGACGTCTGTGAAAGTGCCGACTGGTTCAACTCCAAAATGATTGCCGACATGGGTGCGTGCCTCAACATGACACGAACCCCGGACTGTCATTTCTTTGCGGAATCGCGGCATAACGGGACGAAGACAGTTGTGTTTTCACCTGATTTCAGCCAGGTATGCAAGTACGCGGATCAGTGGGTGCCGCTGCACGCGGGTAGCGACGGCGCTTTCTGGATGGCTGTTACTCACGTCATTTTAAATGAGTTCCATCATAAAAGTAAGACGCCTTATTTCATCGATTATGTAAAAAAATATACGGACAGCCCTTTCTTGATTAAGCTCGAGAAAGATGGGGATCATTACAAGCCGGGCAGATTGCTCAGGGCGAATGAATTAGAGAAATACCGGGATATCGGAAATGGCGACTGGAAGTTCCTTCAGATTGATACGAGTTCGGGCGATCTGGTCGTGCCGAAGGGGAGCGTAGGATCGCGCTGGGATAAAAAGCAGGGCAACTGGAATATGAAATTCGAGAATATCGAAAATGGCCAGCCCTATGATCCGCTGTTAACATTAATCGACAATAAAGAAGAAGTCTTACAAACCGAATTTACAGAGTACGGGTTGGACAAAAAATCATTGCGCGGCGTCCCCGTAAGATACATTGAAACATCGAACGGCAGGGTGCCGGTTACTACCGTCTATGATCTTATTATGGCTCAGTATGGAGTTGGAAGGGGACTGGACGGCGATTACCCTGCGGATTATACGGACAGGAACGCCGCCTACACACCGGCATGGCAGGAGATATTTACCGGAGTGGACTCCAATACGGTACTGCAATTTGCAAGGGAATGGGCGAATACCGCCAATATCACCGAAGGCAAATGCATGATCATCATCGGCGCCGGTATAAACCACTGGTACCATGCAAACCTGATGTACCGCGCCGGGGCTATGGCCCTGATGTTATGCGGCTGTGTAGGGAAGAACGGCGGCGGACTCAATCACTATGTAGGGCAGGAGAAACTCGCTCCTTCCGATTCCTGGGGGAGTCTGGCTTTTGCAAAAGACTGGCAGGGGCCGTCCAGGCTTCAGCAGGCACCTATATGGCATTACATTAACACGTGCCAGTACCGGTATGACGGCCAGTTCTCAAAATACAATACTGTGCCCGATAATGAAACGACAAGACAGCACACGGCTGATCAGATCTATAAATCGGTGCGAATGGGACATATGCCGTTTTATCCGCAGTACAAACAGAACACTCTGGAGCTTAGTAAAGAAGCGATCGAAAACGGGGCGAAGGATGATGAGTCCATCAAGCAGTATGTGCTTGAGAAGCTGAAATCCAAGGAGCTGGAATATTCCGTCGGGGACCCCGAAGCCGATGAGAATTTTCCGAGAGTCTGGTATATATGGCGGGGAAATGCCATCATGGGCAGCATGAAGGGACATGAGTACTGCCTCAAACATTATCTCGGAACGCATTCCAACGCCATTGCCGAGGATTCCGAAGACCATACGCAGGAAGTGAAATGGCATGAAGTGGCTCCTACCGGGAAGATGGATTTGATTGTGGATCTGAATTTCCGGATGGACTCCTCCGCGCTATATTCGGACATAGTGCTCCCTGCCGCGTCATGGTACGAAAAAGCCGATTTGAACAGCACTGATTTGCATTCTTTCATACATCCGCTTTCCGCCGCCATTGCCCCTGTATGGGAAGCGAAAACCGACTGGGATATATTTAAAGAGCTCGCCAGGGTAACCAGCGAGGTGGCTGAAAAACATCACCTATATGGCATTACATTAACACGTGCCAGTACCGGTATGACGGCCAGTTCTCAAAATACAATACTGTGCCCGATAATGAAACGACAAGACAGCACACGGCTGATCAGATCTATAAATCGGTGCGAATGGGACATATGCCGTTTTATCCGCAGTACAAACAGAACACTCTGGAGCTTAGTAAAGAAGCGATCGAAAACGGGGCGAAGGATGATGAGTCCATCAAGCAGTATGTGCTTGAGAAGCTGAAATCCAAGGAGCTGGAATATTCCGTCGGGGACCCCGAAGCCGATGAGAATTTTCCGAGAGTCTGGTATATATGGCGGGGAAATGCCATCATGGGCAGCATGAAGGGACATGAGTACTGCCTCAAACATTATCTCGGAACGCATTCCAACGCCATTGCCGAGGATTCCGAAGACCATACGCAGGAAGTGAAATGGCATGAAGTGGCTCCTACCGGGAAGATGGATTTGATTGTGGATCTGAATTTCCGGATGGACTCCTCCGCGCTATATTCGGACATAGTGCTCCCTGCCGCGTCATGGTACGAAAAAGCCGATTTGAACAGCACTGATTTGCATTCTTTCATACATCCGCTTTCCGCCGCCATTGCCCCTGTATGGGAAGCGAAAACCGACTGGGATATATTTAAAGAGCTCGCCAGGGTAACCAGCGAGGTGGCTGAAAAACATCTGGCGGAGCCTCAAAAGGATATAGTAAATATTCCCCTTGCACACGACACTGCCGATGAAATATCTCAGCCGGAAGTAAAGGATTGGTACACGGGGGAATGTGAAGCCATTCCCGGGAAAACGATGCATAAAATTGCCGTCGTAGATAGGGATTACACGCAAATATACAATAAATTCATTGCCCTGGGCGAAGGCGTCAGAAATAACGGCCTGGGTGCCCACGGGAATCACTACATGTGTGAAGATGAGTATGACGAGCTCATTGAGTCCAATCATTTCCCGGTTGAGAAACTATATGGAAAAACATTCCCTTCATTAAAAGAAGACAAATCGGCCGCTAACGTTGTCCTGTACCTCTCTAGTTTGACTAACGGAAAGCTGACCTACCGGGCATATGAAAACATGGAAAAAAAGTCCGGGCTCAAGCTGACCGATCTCGCGGAAGGCAGTCAGGACGTAAGAATCAGCTATGAAGACCTGCAAGCCCAGCCCAGGAGATATAACACCTCTCCCCTGTGGTCGGGCCTTATGAATAACGGACGGGCGTATGCGGCGTATACATACAACGTTGATAAGCTCATCCCCTGGCGGACACTGACGGGGAGGCAGCATTTTTATCTGGACCATGAGATGTATCTCGACTATGGAGAGAACCTGCCGACTTACAAGCCTTCCCCAAAACCCGAGGTTTACGGCGATTTGAAACAAACCCTTAAAGACGGCGACGCCAAGGTGCTTAACTGTCTGACTCCCCACGGCAAATGGCATATTCATTCGACCTACATGGAGAACCTCAGAATGCTCACCCTCTCACGCGGATGCGAGCCGTGCTGGATGAGTGAATCCGACGCCGCCGATCTTGGAATACAGGATAATGACTGGGTGGAAGTCTTTAACGATCACGGAGTCTACTGTACCCGGGCGGTAGTCAGCTCGCGTATTCCCAGGGGCGTGTGCATCGTATACCACGTTCCCGAGCGGACAACGGGTATACCCAAATCGCAGGTTCGCGGCAATAAGCGCGCCGGCGGACACAACAGTTTTACCCGTATTCACCTTAAGCCCAATTATTTATCCGGAGGGTACGGGCAGTTCACCTATCATTTTAATTACTGGGGACCTATTGCCCCCCAGCGTGATACACATGTAACGATAAAGAAAATGGATAAAGTCGTATTTTAAGGAAGAGCATCTTGATAAAATACAGGAACAGAGGATAAGAAAATGGATGTTAGGTCTCAAATTTCAATGGTTTTTCACCTTGATAAATGTATAGGTTGCCATACATGCTCCATCGCCTGTAAAAATATCTGGACCGATCGTAAGGGTGCGGAATATATGTGGTGGAACAATGTAGAAACCAAACCCGGAACTGGGTATCCGGGGAAATGGGAGAACCAGGATATTTATAAAGGCGGCTGGGAAAAAGACGGCGACGGTATCGCCCTTAAGGGTGCGGGCAAGAAAAAGGGGCTTCTCAATATCTTTCATAACCCCAATATGCCCATGATCGATGATTACTATGAACCGTTTACCTACAAATACCTGGACTTAATTGAGTCGCCCGCATCGGATGACCAGCCCACGGCGCGCCCCGTTTCCCTTATCACGGGCAAGCCCATAGATATCAAAATGGGGCCGAACTGGGACGATGATTTAAGCGGCACCCCCGATTACGCGAGGAACGACCCGAACCTTGAGGGGCTTTCACCGGCTGAGCGGGACGCCATGTTTCAGCTGGAAAAAATGGCTTTTTTCTACTTGCCCCGTATTTGCAATCATTGTTTAAACCCTGCCTGCGTTGCCTCCTGCCCCTCGGGCGCAATCTATAAAAGGGGGGAAGACGGCATAGTCCTTATTAATCAGAATGTTTGCCGCGCATGGAGAATGTGCGTAACCGCATGTCCTTATAAAAAATCGTATTACAACTGGAATAACGGAAAATCGGAGAAATGTATCCTGTGCTATCCGCGCATAGAAGCAGGATTTGCTCCCGCATGCATGCACTCATGTGTCGGGCGGATAAGGTATCTGGGCGTCATACTCTATGATGCGGACCAAATTGAGAGCGCGGCGTCCGCGGACGAGAATGAGCTGGTGGATAAACAGCTGGAGATGTTGCTGGACCCAAACGATCCCGAAGTTATAGAAGCGGCCAAGGCCAATGGAATCTCGGATTCGACCATAAACGCGGCACAGGGCTCGCCCACGTATAAATTTGTTAAAAAATGGGGACTGGCGATGCCGCTCCACGCGGAATTCAGAACTCTACCCATGTTGTTTTATGTGCCGCCGCTCCTACCGGTTATGGCTTCTTTAAAAGAAGTCTCGAAAGATCAAAATGACAATTTACACCCGATTGCCAAACAATGGAACGATAGCTGGCTTTATGATACGAGCACGGAAGAGCTCTGGGGAACCATCGATCAGGCCCGCTTCCCCTTAAAGTATATGGCCAGTATGTTCGGCGCAGGGGATGAGAGCAAAATAAAGGGTCAGCTTAAAAAGTTGATGGCGGTTCGTATTTATAGAAGATGGAAGACCGTAGGTGATATTTCCGAAGAAAAAGTAAAGACGGCTTTAGACGATACGAATCTTACCGCGGAGATTGCTGATGAAATCTACTACCTAACTTCTTTGGCGAAATTTGATGACCGCTTTAATGTGCCCCCCGCACACCGGGAGCAGGCGATTGAAATGCTTGAGTTTGCCGGTGATGAAAAGGGAAGCACGGGATTCGGTATAAAAGATAAAGTACAGAGGGGAATGTAGATTATGAATTTAAGTCATTACGTACTGCTGGCTGATTTGTTTCAGTATCCTGACGGCGGTTATCCGCAAAAAGTAAAGGATATTCAGGACTTTCTAAACGACAATTACCCCGAGGCGGATGAAGATATAGACACCTTTGTGGAGCTTCTACCTGCAGACGACCTGAATACGATGGAAGAATTATACATCCGTTCCTTCGACGTTCAGTCCGTTACAACCCTGGATATCGGATATATCCTTTTTGGCGATGATTACAAGAGGGGAGAGTTGCTTGCAAATCTGAACCGGGAACACGGGCAGACTAACAATGATTGCGGAAGCGAGCTGGGTGATCATCTGCCCAATCTTCTGCGGTTGATTACAAAATTGGATGACCAGGAGCTGATTGTTGAAATGATAGAAGAGCTTATTGTGCCCGCGCTTACAAAGATGATAAGCGAGTTCGAGCCGGGCCGGATGAAGAAGAAAAATGAGCTTTATGAGAGACATTATAAAACGTTAATTGAAACTCCCGAGGAGGGTTCATTGATCTATTTAAGCGCCCTTAAGGCTCTGGACAAGGTGATAAGAAAAGATTTTTCCATCATTGATAAGCCTGTGAAAAGGCAAACCATTGATTTCTTGCAATCGCTCGACACTGAAATAGAGATAGAAAACGAAGTTAATACATAGACAAAGAAGGTGACGGTTATGGACCCAGTAAGCACTTTAGTCAATCTGTATAACAATTTTTTCTTTATCGCGCTCCCCTATATCGCAGTAATCGTCTTTTTAGTAGGCACCATTTATAGATATAGGTCTACTTCATTTAGTTACTCTTCGTTATCTTCTCAGTTTTTGGAAGGAAAGAAACTATTCTGGGGA
>PVMK01125362.1_pt1 | contig 19614 bp, 16 predicted proteins | sample 1853481 | NCBI WGS metagenome assembly PVMK01 (sample SAMN08533507, study PRJNA380276) | Marine sediment metagenome, whole genome shotgun sequencing project. | reverse complement strand
CGTGCATGTGGTGCCTCGGATGATGGTGGAGCACGGCTATACCGCACCCCTTGCCCAGCTTGTCAAGACGGTTACCGATAAACCGGTTTTTGTGGCCGGGCGGATCAACCAGCCACAAATCGCCGAGCAGATTCTGTCATCCGGCCAGGCCGATATGTGTGGCATGACCCGGGCACTGATTGCCGATCCGGAAATGCCCAATAAAACCATGGCCGGGGACCTCGATAATATCCGGGCGTGCATCGGCTGCAACCAGGCCTGTATCGGTCACTTCCATCTCGGCACACCCATTTCCTGCATCCAGTATCCGACCTCGGGTCGGGAACTGGAATTGTCACGGATCGAACCTGCAGCAAGAAGAAGAAATGTAGTGATTGTCGGGGGTGGCCCTGGCGGTCTCAAGGCCGCGGCTACCGCTGCGGAACGTGGTCATGCAGTGGTACTGTGTGAAGCCGCTGACAATCCGGGCGGACAGGTAACCCTTGCCCAGCAGCTGCCAGGCCGATCAGAATTTGGCGGGCTGGTGACCAACCTGTTGCGAGAAGCGGAGCAGGCCGGCGTCGAGATCAGGTGCAATACCCGGGTCGACAGGCATTGGCTTGATTCTGCAAATGTGGATACAGTGATCATGGCAACCGGTGCAACGCCCTACCTGCCTCCTGTCCCGGGTGAGGAGGGTGCACATGTGCTGAATGCGTGGCAGGTGTTACAGGGCGATAAAACCGGGGCGCGGGTGGTGATCGCCGACTGGCGCACCGACTGGGTGGGCATCGGGCTGGCCGAACTGCTGGCCCGCCAGGGCTGCCATGTCCGCCTCGCCGTCAACGGCATGGGTGCCGGCCAGGAGCTGCAGACCTATATACGGGACAAGTGGGTAGGCACTCTCCATGGACTGGGGGTGGAGATCATTCCCTACACCCGCCTGTTCGGTGTCGATGAAGACAGTGTTTACCTGCAGCATACCCTCAGCAATGAGCCGGTAATTTGCGAAGATGTCGATACCCTGGTGCTGGCGCTGGGGCATCAGGCCGAAATCAGCCTGGAAACAGAGCTCGAAGGCTGCGGGCTCAAGTATCACATGGTGGGCGACTGCCTGAGCCCACGCACCGCCGAAGAAGCGGTCTACGAGGGCATGATGGCGGGAATCAAAGTCTAGTGCAGTGTCCTAATCTAGTTAACGCCGAATAACTACAGGGCAATAATCAACACCGATGCAACCAGGCGAATCAAAGAATAAAGCACCATTCACCGCAAGCTTGTATGAGGTTTGCTAAAAACGGTTACTTGTAGGCAGCCCATCGTTGAGTTTGATCCAGGAAATCTGATTATCAGTGTATACATGACCTGTAGGTGATGCTATTTCCGGGTCATCCAAAGTAGGCGCCAATACACCTACCTGCCCGGGCCAGCCTGCTTCTGCAACGTAGGTTATTGACGTCCCGCAGTTGGAGCAGAATCCCCGATCCACACCTGCAGATGTGTTGCATACCGTCATTTCACCTGTGGTTACAAGAAAGTTTTCAGCCTTTACTCCAGCCCATGTGGTAAACGCCGCACCTGTTGCTTTTTGGCATGATCGGCAATGGCAGTGACTGGACCAGTCTGGATCACCAAGGATCACGTACCTGATATCACCACACATGCATCCACCTTCATGTCTTACATCGCTTTCGCTCATTATTTTGCCCTCTGGGTTCCAGAATTTCCACTGGCAGACTACTTCGTTGACTCTGGAATAATATAGTTTTAATTACATAAGTCACTGCATCCAGTCCCACCAGATAAAGGATCATCTTCCTGATAGTGGCATATAACGGGTCTATTCGCGAGTCATCATTTTTTTCTAATATGTTAGAATAACTTACATATGGAATGGTCTACCCTGCCATCACTAAATAGCATGCGCTCTTTCGCTGCCCTTGCGGAAGCGGGCAGTTACAAACATGCGGCGGTAGCCCTGAATGTCACCCATGCTGCAGTGAGCCAGCAAATACGCGCACTGGAAGATCGTTTGGGCATGTCACTGGTAACGCCTCAAGGGCGCGGCGTCAGGTTGACCAGGGACGGCATGGAGCTGGCCCGGGAGCTCAGCAGGGGGTTTTCCATCCTGCAGTCCGGGGTCGAAAAAATTTCCAGTTCCGGCGCCACCCATTCGGTCCAGTTGACTACTTCACCGGCATTTGCCATGGAGTGGTTAATGCCAAGAATTCAGGACTTTCAATCAACGTTTCCAGACATCCCACTGCTTGTAAACCCCACGGTGAAACTGGTAAATCTGGATCCGGATGGGGTAGAAGTCGCAGTTCGTTACCGGGACAAATGCAAATTCGGTGAGCAGGCAGGACTGGTTTTGCTAAGCGATATGGTTGTCATTGCTGCACCGGAATTAGTCAAAAACCGGGACATAAACAAACCGGAACATTTGCTCACACTTCCCTGGCTGCAGGAACTGAATACCAATGAAGTTGCGAATTGGTTCGGATCCCGAAATATCAACGATACACATTTGCCAAAGATCACCAATATGCCTGGAAACCTGATCATGCAGGCAGTAAGGCGAGGTGATGGTGTAACCTACACCGCCAGGGCATTTTTTAGGGAAGAAATTCAAAATGGACGCATGACGGTCTTGTTCTCCGACTCCGCTGTGGGCCAGTATTGCATTGATACTTGCAGGGGGCCTCTTCGTCAATCTGCACAAACCCTGGTTGACTGGCTGCTTTCCAAATCCGAGACTTGCGTAATCTAGCTGGTATTATTTATGGATCAGGCCCACAGGCGGTTCAATCCCCATTCCGCCCAATTGTTTGAAACGAGAACTACGACCTGAAACCCGTCAACTTAAATTATCTGTCCCGCCACCAAAACGGAGGGCGATCATCGGCATGGCCCGAATCACAGGAAGGTATAATAATAGATAATTCTGAAATCGTTCCTGTCTTCCCGGTCAGAACTCCTGTCCTGTTCTTTTGCCGAGTAACGTACACGAATTTTTGATGCATCATTGATACTATACTGCGCATCGAGATTAAATTCGTTGTACGAATCCAGATTGAAATTATCCCCGCTTTTGGAATCAATCTTGATATAGCCAAGTTTTAGGCTTGCGTTATCTATCGGATAAAATGTAGCCTGAACCCCTATTGCATCGCTGGGCTCATAGTTGCCATATCCCTGTTGCCAGTCGCTGTACAATGGACCCGATTGCACGGTCCGGAATAAATTGTCCCTGATCGCATTAAACAGCAGTGCCACATTTACATTTTTGATCGTGGTTCCAACCCTCAGTCCATACATCCTGGCGGAATCTTCCTGCTGGTAACCGGTATGCCCGTACTGGCCATCGAAATAAGAATTGGTCCCCGCGGCAATTGGATACCTGGCGTCCAGGTAACCGTAGCTTTTATATGTCCCGCTATCTTCCAGGGTGTCGACAAACTGCGCTCTTCCTGAAACCGGCCCAAGGTTCCCTTTTACGTATGCATAACCGAGGCCATCTTCTCCCCAGTCTTCTACTGAATCATCGAACTCGCTGAAGCTTGACCCGGTACCGGAGTAGGCATTGACAAAACCCACCTCATAAGTGATTTCACCCTGGCTCCTGTTTCTGTAGACCGCTGCCTCATAAGCTGTCGGCAGGAGGCGGATGTCACGATCATCCATTAATGGCGTCGCCAGTCGCTGCCGGCCAATTTTTACCTGGTGTATACCGGAATCAAAATTAATATATGCCTCACCTGCAAATGAAATATCTTCCCCGTCCGGCTGCAATATAGCGGTGCCCCCGCCCTTATCCCGGTCAACAATACCCGACAGGCTGTAACTTGCGTAGTATGCCAGGCCAAAACCGAAGTGCCGGTAGGGCGCCGACGCATACTTGAAAATACCCCCCAGGGTCAGCGCCTCGGAATCCGGGGTGCCCGGGGCGTCAAAGCTTCGATCAAAGTAAAACGCACGGGTATCCAGGGTGGTATCACCGTTGCCAATCGCCATTGTCTCCGCGAAGGAATGATCGGATGCGCTTGCTATACAACATGCCTGGAAAGTAATCAGAAGTACGATTGCCTTGATTTTCATGCGCTTGCCCGGTTAACCGGCTTTTTGGGTTGTGCCGTCGGACTTAATGCAGAAACTCGGCGCGATGTTACGAAACACTTCGCTATCCGGATAGGGGTGAAATCGGTTGACCACATACGCCTCTTCGAAAACCGGGGTTATCGGCACTGTTAATGTTCGCATGTCCCAATGTGGCTTGTACATCAATAGATCCTGGAAGGTCCGAGATGAGTACAGTATATGGCAGCCCCATTGAAATTAAAATTGTAGATTCGTTTTTTGGAAAAACTCACGCTCATAATTAGCCAGTGAGGGTCAGTTTGTTGCCCGAAGCGCACTTCCGGATTTACGAGATTCTGAGACGAGAGTTGTTGATTCGGAAGTATTCAGGACAGTAACACAGACTAATACTGGCCCACCGAAAATTATTAGACCTTTGCATGCTATATACTGAATAAATACATACTTTCTTGGTAGGGATCGGGTTATGTTGGATGTGGCAATCATTGGAGCAGGGGCCGCCGGCCTGGGCGCAGCAAACACTGCAATCAAAAAGGGATTTTCAGTCAAGGTGCTGGAAGCTTCACCAATCCCCGGTGGGCGTGCACGAACCGACACGACGAGTCTAGGGGTCCCCTATGATCTGGGTTGTCGATCTATCTATGGCGGTGCTGACAATCCCTTTCTAGCGTTTGCTCAGAAAATAGGAGCTAGATTGGCACTACCGACAGACAACATGATTTACCATGATGGCATCTGCTTTCTCGACGCTGGGGAATCCGCTGCGGTGAATTCTGACTATGAAAGCCTTGAAGCAGCTCTTATAAGTGCTCACAAACGATTCTCTAGCACGTCACATGTTTCTGACCGGTCGCAATCAGAGGCCATTGATACAGAGAATCCATCGATAGCGTATTTTTTACAATCGATGCACCTTGAATGCACCGCTTCATCGACGGATATTTCACTTGCAGATCCGATGCATACCGTCCTGGACACTGAAGGCGAAGAAGTTATTGATGGTTACGGTGCACTCATACTACAGGCAGCGCAAGACGTCTCAGTAGTCGTTGATTGCCCGGTTTCCTCGATTGACCTTTCGGGGCAACTTGTAGTCCTGGATACAACCAGGGGGCGAATTGAAGCACGTACTGTGGTAGTAACCGTCTCAACAGCTGTGCTGGCAGCCGAGCGTATCGCACTACACCCTGGCGGTTGGCCCAATCAGAAACTGACAGCGATAGATGCACTCCCTTTGGGTTCGGTGACTAAAATGGGGCTGCGGTTGGAACCCGGGACACTTCCACCAGAACTCACAAAAGTACAAGGAAACGCTGTTACCGGTTCTGTAATACGCCGTTTAATGCCTGAGCCGCAAAACCTTTTGTGGCTTCTCGGTACAGCAGACGCGGAGCTGGCAACAGCCTATGTGGGTGGTGTATTCAGTAGGGAACTTGCATTGGCAGGCGAGGAAGCCCAGGTTGACTGGGCGATGCAGCAGCTAAGTGATTTGTTTGGTAGTTCTGTAAAAACCTCCTTACTGGCATCTTGTGCTACGCCATTCGATCGCGAGCCCTGGATAGACGGTGGGTACTCCTATTGTCGTTATGGGGCCGGCAATCATCGGGCGGCGCTTGCAGAACCCATTGAAAGACCGGGTTTTCTTTGCTGGCGAAGCTTGTTCTCCCGATCATCCCGGGACCGCCCATGGTGCGTGGTTATCAGGTGAAGCGGTCATTGAACTGGCGACCACAAAAAGCATATAGTAAAAGTTTTTCTGAAGCTAGAAAATATCCGCAGTGTAGTAAGCGGACAATTAGAGGCTTCATTAAAAGGACCGCTTATTGCCCAAAATAGTCATTGTAAGATACACAAGAGACGACAATTAATGGCCAACATTGGCCTGTCTTTGTACAAAAAATTGGCCAGCTCAACACCGGTTTCCAGATTGGAGGCCAACGAACACAGCTCACGCAGACAAGAGCGCTTGCTCCAGAGCAGGTATCACGGCCTTAAGCCCCACGCGCTCGGCTTCATCACGTAGGTGTTGGAGTTCCTGCAACACTTCATCGTCACGCTTCCCTCTACCAACGGTTGCGAGCGCTCGTCCTTGGGCAATAAAGAAATCGGTCAGGGGCAGCGGTTCGGCGCCAGTGTAGTCCTCCAGAGATTGAGCGTATCTGTCCACCTCATCCCATTCCTCATTGAAGACATGCCCCCATGGCGTCTCGATAAAAACATAAACATGCCTCCCCGGTCGATGTTCGAATCAGCCCTTCGCCTTCAGCCAGTGCGGAGCGATACTCGTTGTAATCATCCGTCGCTCTTGCCAGGGCTCCTAGAATCATGGGTTCCCAAGTTCTCACTTCGGATTTTCGATAAAGGTCAATTACCTCCAGTGCCAAGCACTTGGCTTCGTCGCGATGATCTTCCTGTATCGCAATTCTCGCTAGAACCATCTGCCCCCAGCCTACCAATAGTCGGGCCCCAACTTGCCGCGCGATATCGATACCCTGGTTAATCATGTTTTTAGCTTCTGTAAGATTGTTTGCCCACAGTGTGTCTGACATGCGCCACCCGAGGCCCATGAAGGTCCCCATGCTCGCCTTTGGGGCGCCGGTCTTCTCGGCCAGCTCGAGAGAAGCGCGAGTTTGTTTCAGAGTTTCCTGAAACTCATTTTTGTAAAAGGACGTTAACCCCAGCATCATGAGATTAGGCGCTAGTATTCGAACTAATCCATGCTCGTGGCAAAGTTCGACACACCGGCGAACGTAGTCATGTGCCGAAACTATTCGGGCTCGAGCTTGTTCGGCATCCGCCAGGTTGCTCAATGATTGGGCTTCAAGTGTGGGTGAGCCAGCCTTGCGTGCATGCTCCAGGCAAAGTCTACCCGCCTCTAGACACGCTTCGTTCTCGCCTCTGCGGAAGTGTGCGTTTCCCCTGAGTTTATAGATCTGCGCAAGCTCCGCTGAAAGCGCTTGCGAAGCTGCGATCACTTCGGCTGCGTCTAATTGCTCAAGCATTTCATCGTACCCTTCGACAAGCCGCAGTCCTTCAGCAATTCCGAGGGAGGCGTGGCAGTGCTCGATATCTTCCGTGGCGACCTCTTTCGCCTCTCGATAGGTATCGATTGACTCATCCACAGACCCGATGTGACGGAGCAGGTCACCTCTTAGATATTTGAGAGCAAAGCTGTTTGATTCGGAACGATATCAAGCCACGACTTACAAGCTCAAGCGCTCTATCGATACGGAATTTTTCTGCTTCCTCGCGAGCGGCTTCCAGGAAAGCTTCAGGCGCAGCTTCGTCGTCGGACAACCCCAAATGCTCGGCGTGCAGTACCAGATCACGGCCCGCGAACCATTCGGCCGCCTTCTGATGCAACTCCTTTCGCTGACGTTTGAGCAGTGATCCATACACACTCTCCTGGATAAGGGCATGGGTAAACAAGTACCCGTTCCCCTCAGTGCGCACCAGGTTGTGTTCAACCAGCCCACTGCAGTCGTAATCGTCCGTTTCCAGTAAATCGTATAAAGCCTCGCCATCAAAACGCTGGCCGATAACCGCGGCCGCTTGTAGCGCGCGTTTATCCTCGGGTTTTAACCGGTCCATCCGGGCAAGCACCAGAGACTGGATAGAATCGGGCAGGCCCTTGGTCGTTCCTTCCCGGACATTACGTAACAATTGCTCGAGAAATAGCGGGTTGCCCGCGGCGCGTTCAAGACAACTCTGAGCCAACGGATCAGCGGAACCGATGAACTCGGAAATGAGTTCAATGGCGTCCTGTGCCCTCAACGGACCCAACTCAATCGTAAAGAACGGACTACCTTCGGTGCCGCTTAGCCACTGCCGGTCTAGTTGGTCTCCTTCGATCCGGGAGGTTAGCACCAGCAGCGCCGGACACTCAGCCACTGTTTTGGTGAGGCTGGACAGATGGGCCAAGGTGACGGCATCGGCCCAGTGAACGTCTTCCACGCGCCAACAATGGCTGGCGGTTGCTGGTGGCGCTCACCAGCGCCGACACCACCGCCTGTTTTCCCGCATTACGGGTTGTGTTGTCCATGGCGTCATACAGGCACGTTGCTTTGTGGCTGGGAGAGATCCAATAGATCGTTGATGAAAACTGCCTGGTCGGGTCCGAGCAGACCTTCATTTAGTGCGTTGTCTGCCGCCCGTTGTCGCTCAGACTTATCCCGTCCGGGGGCGATACCGAGCAGGCTTCTCACAAGCGAGCGGATAGCGTCTTGACCTTTGCCCGTACCGAAGGGCAGCACCAGCCCCCCTGTGCGTCGATACCCCGTTATCCGCAGCAATTTTTGTGAACTCTTCAATCAATCGAGTCTTGCCTATCCCGGGCTCTCCACGAAGGTAAACCGTCAGCCCGTTTCCCTCTTCGATACACGTGTCGAGCATGCCCCGGAACTGATTGAGCTCAGCACGTCGTCCCACAAATCGGGTGCGTGCGCTATCCGGTGTCGCCTCTTCGGCAGGGCGTACCCGGCGTAACGCATAGATCGGGACAGATTCGGAGATACCTTTCACCGTAATGGGTTCGAGGGTGTCTACTTCAATTCGGCCCTCGGCCATCGAGTGCGTGGCCGCCGTGATATAAATCTCACCGGGTTCAGCCACCTGTTCCATTCGTGCCGCTATCGGTACCGTTGGGCCCGAAGCATCGTATTCCACCTTGTCACCTTCACCCACGGTGAGCACAACAACCTCTCCGGAATGCAAACCGACTCGTATTTGCAGCTCGCTTGCGTCTCCAGTCTTGATGCTACTCGTGTAGTTACCAATGCCATTCTGAATATCAAGTGCTGCTTCACAGGCATCCACTGCGTGATGTTCGCTCGCCATCGGTGCCCCGAACATTGCCATCACACCATCCCCCATCAGTTTGCACACCGTACCTTGATATCTTTCGATTGATTCGCACATCCGCTGAGTTGCACCGTAGAGCAGGTCATGAGCCTCTTCGGCATCGAGATTCTCCGTAAGCGCGGTCGAGTCTCTGATATCAGCAAACAGCATCGTCACCGGTTTGCGTTCTCCGGGGTGCCGTTCCCAGGCAGCGAGACTGGTATCTGGTTTAGATTTTGATGAGGGTATTGAGGGTAGATCGGATAGTGCCTGACCGTCCTCCGTTAAGGATGCAATGGCCTTCTGCAAAGCACGTCGGTGGCCTAGAGAAAGCCCCAACTCTTTTAGGTCATCCTCTTTCAACTCGGGAAGCGTATGTATGTCGACATCGTTCTCGACAAATACATCTACATACTTGTCGAGGCCGATCTTTTCTAACCACTTCGTAACCTCTTCGGACATCAATATAGCCTCAGTTTCACGACATCAGTCTACATCATAATATCACGTACTTGTTTCTCTAAAGTAGTCATAGCTGATATTCGAGTTCCGATGGGAGGGAGCTTCCGTTGTGGGTCGTTCGCGGCAGTTCGTCAGGAGCGGACGGTCGGCCGCTAAGAGCATATAGCAGAAGCTTTTCAGATGCCAATAATTGGCCGCTTTGGAGAAATCGGACGCTCACACGCCGGATAAAACTTCCACTATTTTCCCAATCCAGTCATCCGCAACCCCGGCAAACCTACGCAGAATGCCATTGTAAAAAGCTTCAACGCACGACTTCGAGATACCTGTCTAAATCAACATTGGTTTCAAGATCTATCTGAAGCGAGGCAACTCATTGAGCGGTGGCGAATCCATTAAAACGAGGTCCGCCCACACAGTTCATTGAAACATTTACCCCCTTCTGTATTTGCACAAAAAGCGGCATGATATGATCCATTCTCTAACAGTCAACGTGGCATACATGACGGGGTAAGATCACCCGTAGCCGCCACTGGGAAATCCTAATCAAGTCTGGATCTATTGACTCCGGATATCTTCGCACCGGGCGGGCGACATAGCAGCTAGAAATAAAACAATTGCTCCTGTGTTACGCCCTCTTCTCCGAAGCTAATCATGCCTGCCCCAACAATGTCGCCGACCCGCCACTTACACCAAGCCGTACCGCCTTCAACCACAACATCAGTGATTTCCATCTTATCGCCGACCTTTCTGAGTTCGGCTATGTAACCCGGCAGGTCGCTCTTCCCGTAGACGGCTCCGCCTTTGTCGAGAAGTTGGAAATCGGCTGTCACGCTTGCGGCGATTGCCTCAGCGTCTAGATTACCAAATCCGCTGGCATATTCACCTAATTTATCTGCTGCTGACATATCTCGCCTCCTCGGCACTTACTGTGGTTGTCTTAGAATGGGATAGGAAGGATAACTGTTATTCGGTTCACTGGCAATATACTCACGGGGCTAACGATCAGCACGGTGGGCAGGTTGACGGGATCATGGCGGCTCGATTTCTCTAGTCTCGTGAACTGTATCTGTGATGATGCGGGGAATCGGTTTGGGTTGTTAGTGCGCGTTCGTCCTTGATACACGAATGACGGCTGTGAGTATATAGCAGAATTTATATAGAAGCTAAACATCGTCGGCTTAGGGGAAAGCTGACCTCAATATCTCCCATGAAGGTTGACTCATTGCCCAAACCTACCAATCCTAAAACTTGAGGCGTATGAAAGACGTGCTATCTTTTACTTCCGCTTAACAGTTTCTCCCGCTATACGAAGTTCTTCCCTTCTCGCTTCAGTCTGACAAAGGATAATATTGCCGGTACCCTGAACTATTGCCCGCGCTTCTTCTAGAGTATCCACAACGCAAATCAATTCACGGCTCACTCTTTTTTCAATAAAGTATTTCATCTGATTTATCTACAGTATTACATCACATTTTCTGCTTCAAATTATAGTTGATCTGTGCTTTTTGGAATAGTACCCGGCTTAAGCTCGGTACTGCCAAGTGAACGTCGATTGAGCGACAATATTGGGACGATACTACGAAACATTCTATACAAACGCCATCGATTCCCACCCGTAATCATCCAATACGCGGTCTGACGGGGTTTTTATTGCACGGAAATACCAGAAAATGACTGCATTGAGTATATTCTGTTGAAAAACTCCGAAGTCAAAATAGGAAAGAGCATTGTAGTGCCGTGCTTTTCAAATTTGCACAATGAACCCAATTTCAAGTCACCGTACTGAACGCTTTTTACCGTATTTTTCCCATCACTCAGTGGTAAAAGAGTTTTTCAACAGAATAAGTATATAGCAGTCTCCCATAATATTACAGCGAACTACCGTTTTGGAGAAAGTGGCCCCACAGATAAACCGAGTTCGAGATTTAGTGCCATCAGCGTCATAGCGTATGTCCGCTACAAAATGGATAGAATGCTTATCCATTTTAACTACATCCGGCAGCTGTGGGTCGAGCCCAACACCGGAGTCATGAATCTGGGTGCCCGTTAGCGGGAAAATAGAATATTAATCGAGGCTAACCCCATTTGTTCATGGTTCACACGACTTGAAAGGCAAACACCTGGGAGATTAGGGTGTCCTCTAACGGCGCCGAGTTGTATCGCTTAGTAACACCCATAAACTGCCATAAACCTGCCCGTTCCAGTTGCTGGCGTTTTTGCTCAAAAGGTCCATCCAGATAGGTTCGGGCTACGGAAAAAATGAGGTGTCCACCGGATCGGGTCACACGGATTAATTCGTCCAGCCCTTCCAGGGGGGCATGACCCTGAGTGAATACACCAGAACTCACCACTAGTGCGAAGGCATCGTTCTCAAAAGTCAGCGGCTGGCCCAGAAACTGATGCGTGAGCTCAAGATAGTTATTTTTTAATTTGGCAATTTTCAGCATGCCGGCGGAGGCATCAAGGCCAATAATATTTGTATAACCCAGTGCAGTGAGTATCTCCCCTAGGACCCCAGTACCCGCACCAGCATCCAACACCCGATCTTTTGTGGGGGCGACATGACGTGTCACCATGGCGGCGACCATGGCAGGATGGGTATAGCCGACATTTTTCATGTGCTGTTCATACTCATCGGCCCAGTCGTCGTATACGTCTGCAGTCTCCTGCGAACTTTTAGCATGATAGGCCCGGTGAAGTTTATCGGTGCTGGTATGAGCTTTGTCTTTGTGTACAACCATAATTATCTATCGATTGTTAAACTATCACCATGAGCTTCCCTGTTAAAGGATATAGGTTTCTTGCTCATTCTCTCACACACGGTTTTGGCAGTTTCATCCTAACATATACTTTTAGTACGACCTCGATGATAAAAATCGAGAATATCGGTTTTATGCCAGATTGCCTACATTGGGTGGTGACACGGGAATAACCGCAATAGATCAATTGCAGCGGTTCGTCAGATATCCCCGAAAGGGCGGCAAAGAGTATATTGCAGACTCACAATAATTCACAGCCAACCACCGCTTAGGAGAAAGCTGATAACTTGAGAGGTTAGAAAAACTTCCGCTTATTTGCCCTCACCGGACAATTGAGAAATCTGCCGAACCACCGAAATATCCTGTCAACCGCTACTATTCGACTTCCGACCAGTACCAGCCAGACCCAACAGTTCACTTATTTCACTTTCTGCCTGTTAATGATGACGACAAATCGCATCCAGTCAAAACGTCCAGTTTTCTAACGAAGATATTGTTACCCGCAGGTCTGCTAGTCCGGCTGTGGCGCCGAATCGCGTTCTCTCTGAAGATGACCACGCCATCCTTAACGAAATGGGTAAACTGTCTTCGGAATTCCTTAGTCGGGATCGGTCACTACGGGCGTTCTATTGTGCTTAGATCTTTTCGATCGCTCTCGCGAATTTACTGGCGATTTCCATAAATCCCTCACTATTCGGATGGATTTCGTCGTACCAATCCCTCTTATTTGGAACAGAGCCACGACAGTTGATGTAAGTAACAGCTGGCGAGTACTTGGATGCCAGTGAGGCAAGGCGCTCGTTAAATTGGTCGACAAGGACTCGTACTATTTCACGCTGCAACTTGGCGTTTTTGATGCCAAGTTTTTTTCTCATCGGTTTGCCGAGCCATTTTCCTCTCTTTTTCGGTATCGCATAGTCGTAACCATGGCAAAATGTTCGCACTTCAGGAGCACCTGATGTCACCTTTGCAAAGACCTGGTCAAACAGATCCTCCAATCTGCGAAGCGCACTTTCGAATTCGTCATTGGGATAATCTTCTGGTCTGAAGTTGCTATTGAAAGGATGGAGCATCGCAGCGACATTGCCAAGAACGTCGTTGCCACCGGCACTGATAATGAAAACATTGGATTCTTCTTCGAGGATGGCTGGGAGAAACTGATCTTGAGCAACCATCTGCTCTAGATCGTCACCTGAAGCGCCCCAGCTGTAAACTGCGTATCGGTCATACAGATGATCTACGGTTTCGCGGATAAGCACTGGGTAGAGAAACCATGAGTCACCCTCAGAGACAATTCTCGGTCCTGAGTAGCCATCCCTCAATGCCTTCCGATATTTTTTAAGCCTCTTTTTGTGATCTATCTCGTTCCACGAGCCCATTCCGCCCATGGCCTCAACCCCTTCGCTTTCAACAAGATGGGATTTCACCCTTAGTGCTGGTGCGAAAGGCCGAGAGTTCTCTAAATCTTCCTCGACAAAGTGGCGAAGCAGCCAATCCGGCGTATCCTCATCCGCCACTAACTGTTGAAAATCTGCGGCTGAAATCTTGAACGTCATAGAACCCCCATTTCGATTGCCTATCGCAGGGTATAAGTAGGATAAACACCCTTTTCCCCGAAATCAAGAAGCTATCGGGAAATTAGGATGCTTCGTAGTAAATCTGACTAAAACAGCCTGTTAAAGGCTCCATCTTTGTACTCAAACTGATGTTCGAGAATAACTATTCCTTTAGCTGTTTCATCAAAACCAACAGCTCAAAACCAACATCAGTGCCTTTCACTGTCAATCCATAGTTGTGTCCCTCGATAAGTTCAAGGGTAACTTGATGCCGAAAGTTTTGTTAGTACCCGCTCTTAATAGCATGTTGCCTAGCCCACCAACGATTACTGATGTACCACTAGCAGGCTGATATTCCATTCTTACGCCAAGGTCGTGCGTGCCACCATCCAGAGATAGTCCATCGAGTTCGTCTATGAAAAGCTAAACGCCCCATTCATTGTTGAAGGGTGTCAAGGTCGCTGGACTACTACTGCTTGTGTGACTGCGTTCAGATATTGTTGCACAGCTCGAAATACCGAGACCGATAACAAGAGATAAAGGTGACAGTTACCTTAATTATCCGGATTCACTGAGAGATAAGGTAACTGTCACCATATCTAGCACTGCCTCAGTCGATTCTCTCAATATCATTCAACTCAAAACTGCCGTTGACGATCTCGGGTTTTGGGCCGTAAAAACGGGCGAGCAGAAAGAAGCGACGATTGGGGTCAGTAGGCAACCAGTTACTCTCTTTGCCCGCCGGTGCTTTGGGGCCGAAGTAGATATCGACCGATCCGTCTTCGTTCTTCTGGACCTCCTGCATGGTGGAATCGATACTACTCGGTTCTATGTCACGGAGATAGGAAGCCGTTTCCAGGTCGTAGGTTGTTATGGCCCAGAAATCATTGACCGGCACATCGGGCGGCATCACCAGCTTGTAGTTCTTGTCGCCGTCCAGCCATTCGCCATCAGGCGTCTCAGCCAAATCAAGATAGAAAGTGGCACTACCATAGTTCTTAACGCTGGTGATGATGGCGTAATAGAGCGCCCACCTGGCATTGTAGTCGAAATAGGATGGAAACTCGTAAGACCATTCCGTCTCGGCGGAACCTGGCGGCACCAGTGGACTCCATTTCTTCCCTTCGAAGAACCATGGCATGAGTCGGCGGTGATACTGGTCGATCATATATTCGAGCGCTTCCGGGGCCGCCTTAGCAAGAATAGCCTGTTGTTCCTCACTTGGTTCAAAGGGTTCTCCCTTGCGGATACCAATCTGGGAGAGTAGCCCCATCATGGTTACGTTCATTTCTTCAACGGGTTCCTCTTCGATAAACTCGTGAATTTCCTGGTAGATAGTCTGGTCGAGGACCGGAGTCATCTCGAGCAGCTTGCCGTATAGATCGACATACCGGGTCTTTGGCTCCTGGCCGAGAGGGTAGACCTTCATCTTCTTAACGTACTCGACTGCTTTGGCGAGATTTTCGGGACTGGAGTCCGCAATGATGGGCCGCAGGACGGCGAAGCCATTGTGGGTTCGCTGCCGGTAGACAAGGGCATTAGCTAATAGTGGACCATCATATTCCGGAGGCACTATCAGGTATTTCGCGCCCTGACCCTTGTCGCGACCGGCCGCCCCAACGTCGTCCATCGGACGCTGCCAGGCATCCATGATGGTTCCGAAAATCCCCACGTCTTTAGTGGCAGGGGGAATTTCGACCACGATCGGACCGTCCTTGATGCTCCAGTAAGTTAGCACATAAGGCGTCGTATTGTTTGGGGTGGCGGTCTGGAACCTCCAATCCTGAACCTTTGAAAAGTAACCAACGTCGTTAGAACCCACACCCGCATCAATGAGCGCGTCACGATAAAACTTGAAGTTCATTGCCGGCATTGCCCAAATGGCAACTTCCATAGCACGGTGGTGGAACACCCGATCCCTTGTCGTTTGTTCTTCAGCCAGAGCGGTTCCAAGCATACAGGCCATTAGGGCCGTGATTGCAATAAGAGAGTTGATTGATGTAACAACCTTTGTATGTTTTTTCATAGTGTTCGATTCCTTGAGTGTTGTCCGATACGAGTATAACCCGGACCATTGTCGAGTTCCAAAAACGTCTGCCTGGGGGATATCAGGCAAAATAGGGCTCCGCTCTATTTGCCGGTAGTTGCTCTGGGAAGACCTTGCTACTGTTACCTTGACTTTCGATTTAATGTCTGGGAAGGCATCTCGTCGAAGCAACTCCTGTAGGCCGATGAAAATTCGCCGAGATGCCAGAATCCCCAGTTCACCGCAATCCTTGAAACCGTTGTCGATTTCGCCTTCGCATTTTGAAGGTCCTGGCGAACCCGGTGCAGCCGTAATCGAATCAGGTATTCAATAGGAGTCATATCCAGTGTCTTTCGAAACGCATACTGTAGTGTTCTTTCGCTTGTGCCCGTTGCCTCGCACATGTCGGTGACTGGGAGCTCTATGATCTCTCTACCGACCCCGGCGAACGCAGTAATCTCGCTAAAGAGGCGCCAGGTAAAATCACCGCCATGCTGGAACGGTGGGACCAGTACATGGCGGAGAATAACGTCATCCTGCCAAGCCGTTCGGTATTCGAGACGTTGGAAGATCAATTACCACCGCGTGTCCCGGACGACCCGGGATACCCTCCCCTACTTAACGAACGGCAATTTGTGCCTCCCCCCGAAATGATAAAGGAGACTGAACAATGAAAAATACACTAAGAATGCAATGGACCCTGGCTGTAATAATGATGATCGTTTTTCCACTATCTGCGTCTGCCCAGGTACCGCCCCGCTTTTACTGGAAAGATCTGGTGGGAGTTCAGGCAGTTCCTGTAATTTATATGAACATGAGCGGCAACGCCAACCCGCTTGACCCATCGCACATGGTCATCCCCGAAGCGAATTTTGATGCCCAGGTGACGTCCGCGAGGCGGAGAAGCCGGCGTTCATAGTATGGATCTGAGGGTCTGAAATCGGCCCTGCGGTCATACCGGGCAATAAAAAACCCGGCACGAAGCCGGGTTCAATAATTTAGTTCAGGGATCCGGCTATGGACAATCCAGCGCCCTGATCCGGGCCAGCTTTTACTAAGCCAGATGAATTGGAACTGACCCTTCAGTCACTGAAGGGGGATCAACGCTAATATCTGATGCGTTTTCCATGATCCAGTTTCGTGCAACCTGCGAGCTTTCATCTGTGCCTGCCTTATCGTCGCACACCGTTACCGTGGCACAACCACTATCGGTGTTGATAAGCGTCCACGATACAAATCCGCTGATTGGCCGTAGAATGGCTTCGGCCTCTTCTTTCCGTTCATTGATAAGCTCAGCAAGCTCTGATGCTCCCGAACCTGAGTAACTTCTGATTACTGCATACATAATTGTTGCCTCCTGTTTTTGTTTAGGTACGTGAACAAATTTCACGCATAGCATTACCCGGTAACCGGACATACAAAAATTATCATATCACAATTATTAATTACTATTTTCAGATCAAATAATGACCGTGATGAGTGCCAGGTTGAAAAATTCACAAGTCAGATGCGCTAAACGGAGAAACTGATCTTCGTCGAAACTCTTCTGAGATTCCGAAAGTTACCCAATATGAATGTTATTGACTCTAGTTTCCCGAACTGCAGCTTGTGGCGTTCGCCCCGAAGATCAATGGAAATGTATACCGCCGTCAATGACCAGCGTCTGGCCCGTGATCGAATCGCTCTCGCAAAACCGCACGATCTGGGCGGCAACGTCAGCATGGGAAGTGGTGCGCCCAAGCACGGATTTGTCCCGCCACTGCTGCAAGTGCTCCTCCGAGGCGCCGCCTGACATCAGCGTGCCCTCCATCAGGCCGGGGGCGACACAGTTGACCAGGATGTCCGGCGCCAGTGCGGCGGCCAGGTAGCGGGTGAGAGGGATTACACCCGCCTTCGAGACAACGAAGGAATAGGCGCTAACCGAAGGAGCGAGGCCAACCACTGAGCCCACATTCACGATCCGCCCCCTGCCCGACGCCTGCAAATGCGGTGCGGCTGCACGGGCCATGAGGAACGGGCCGCGCATATTGATCGCCATCAAGCTATCCCATTTCTCCACAGTGAATTCCTCGAACGGCCAGTTGGCGGCGCCGGTGTCTGCTGCGTTGTTGACCAGGATGTCGAGCCCGCCCAGCTGCTCCACAGCCGCTTCCACTCCGGCGTTGACCGAAGTCTCGTCAGTGAGATCGAGCTGGACGCAATGGGCCGTCCGACCGGCGGCTTGCACCAGTTTCGCGGCGTCCTCCGCCCGTTCCCGGCTGCTGTTGTAGGTGATGGCGATGTCAGCACCCGCACCGGCGAGCGCCTCCAGTACATAGCGGCCGAGTCCACTACCGCCGCCGGTAACCAGTGCCCTGCAATTTGTTAGATTCATATCCGCTCCAAGTCCTGAATTTGATAAATCGCCTGAATGAAATGTATTGCCTGTGCGCGAGATTCCGAAAAGTTACTTTGTCAGTGATTGATCCACTTTTATTTATCAATTTTCCGCTACTAAATCCACGCAGTCAATTACTTCGGTTTACGCGCAACAACTTCGACATAAGTCGTCCCGTTGAAACTCGCGGGGTCAGATGATTCCCGTTCAAGCCTGCTGCACATCGATTCCCTCTCCGACTCGGATATCCATCCCAATTCCACTGCCTGGGCGGGGAACTCGGCTTGCTCCCATAAGTGCGTCATGGCTTTATACATGCTTCTCCTGGCTTGCGCAGTTGACGAGCATGAGTACTTTGCCGAGGTAGTCAGCACCTCGAATCCTGCGTCTGAAATCATGGAAGGTAAAACCCGGCCAATATCCGGATTACCTTCATTGTGGAAAATGGATTTCCTCAAAGTAAACATAACATCCCTTATCGCAGAATCTTTTGAATGAAAAAGGCTTGCGCCAATATCGACCTCACAAAAACCGACCAGGCCACCTGGCTTGAGCACCCTCTTCGCCTCTGCCAAGACCGGATCAATGTCATTAAACTGCATGAGGATTGTGTGGCCATAGATAGCATCAAGACTTTCATCGGGAACGGGAAGATCGAAGGCGCTGGCAGTTTCAAATTTGCAGTTTGACAGCCCTGATTCCCTGGCCTGATCCCGCCCCATAGCGACCTGGGTGGGTTCAATATCGATACCGGTCACCTCGCCTGGATCAACCGCCTTGGCAATACCCAGGGTTATCGATCCTGGACCACATCCAATGTCAAGAACGCTCATGCCTCTGGATAAGTGGTCAATAAAAAAGCGGGCATTCTCTTCGGCCGTACGGCTTTGCATCATACCCACCGCAGCTGCGCTATATCCAAATGGGTAAATCTTTTTCAACTTTTTAGCTCACGGTCCGGGAAAAACATCCAATCTATCGGGCAGATCAAAATTATGGCATCTAAAGAGCGAGTAATATAATACAGAATGAACGTCCACAATTGGCAACCGTCGATGAGTTACGGTAGCAACAGGCCGTCAATCCGTCTGCTGAATTTCTGTTTATGCCAGGATCAGTTGACGTATTCATCATTTCTGAAACTATCCAGCAGGAATCGGCTTAGCAGCCGCACCCTCTCAGTCGCCCTGAGTTCGGGGTGGGTCAGTATCCAGATATCGCTCATGCATTCCGGTTCCATTGCAAACAGGCGTTGCATACCGCTTTGTACCTGGTCGTCCGGCAGCAGTGCGATACCGTTTCCGGCCTTCCCGAGGGCGGCGATGGCGGACAGGCTGTTGGCGCGGACACGAAAATGGGGTGTAAAGCATTTTTCCAGGTTCCTGTATGGCTTGAGCAGACCCACGTGACCATCCGGCCCTATCAGGTCAAGTTTTTCCAGGTCCTTCATTTTCACCGGTATACCCGGGCTGGCTTGCACCGAGGCCAGGTACTCTTTTGATGCATAAAACGCCC
>PVMK01123766.1_pt1 | contig 19614 bp, 13 predicted proteins | sample 1853481 | NCBI WGS metagenome assembly PVMK01 (sample SAMN08533507, study PRJNA380276) | Marine sediment metagenome, whole genome shotgun sequencing project. | reverse complement strand
AGTCGCCTTCGCGCAACCGTTTGCTGATCAGTTCGTTCAGGCTTTGAAAGATCTGAGATGGTGAAACAAACGTTTGTGAAAAAGATTGAAACATACTCTGGGTGTAAGCGGCATATAAAGCGGCTGAAATCCCTTTATCCGAAACATCTCCGACGATACTGATCAGGCGGTCGCTGTTTGGTTGAACGATGTCAAAGAAGTCTCCGCCGACAACTTTGGCCGGTCTGTAAAAGGTGGCAATTGAAAGCAGTTGCGACTCAGGAATTTGGAGCGGCTGCAGGTTTAATTGAATTTCCCGGGCGATTTCCAGCTCATCGCGGGTAGTCAGCTTATCGACGAGTTCCAAAGCCAGCAAAAGGTTGACCACAACGAAAGATCCGAGCATAAGCAAGGGGTCGAGCTTGATCAATCCAATCAGAAAACCGGCAAATCCAAGGCCGTAAAAAAAACGCCGGGCCGGTGTCAGCTGCATCATGAAACTAATGAAGATTTCTTTGCCCATATAGAAAAAAGTGCCGGCAGATGAGCGTTTCGGGGATTGCTCAGCAATTTTGGTTTTAGCCTTGAAATAGGAGAAAGCACCCACCGTATCTTTTTTTAGCAGTTGCTCGATTTCCTTGTGGTTGAGTCCGCGGGTGTACAAATAGAAAAATTTTTGGATTTTTTTTACTCTTTTATTGATGCCTTCGGGTATTTTCATATGATTCACCTCACCCGGCCATGCCGGACTAAAATGCCAAAAACGCCTAATCCGCCAAGGAGCGTAGCGGACAAGAACTGTAGTGTTGCTTCGCGCCGTCCTTTTTTATGAATAATTGATGTCTTAAAATTCCTATGGGATTCCCCCCAATTTTGCAAGCTGAAAAACTATGGATTTTAAAAATATAGATAGTCAACTGTGGAGGAGACGAACCATGCGTACCTGGCAGGAGTGGATCAAAAGAAAATTCCTATGGCCGATATAACCGTGCCCGGCATGACACGGCCGAGCGATTTAAACGCAAATGGAGGCATCTGGAAAAGCGAATTCGAACAATGGAAGACAAGGTAACCTCCAGGGAATTCGATTGGAACAGCCGATTTAGGGGATTATGACAAAAGTATCACTTATCTTATCGTGTTGGTATTGGAATCGTATGTGTATCCCGCTTTTAAAACATTGCTAATTTCAATGGTCAGCTGCCCCATGGAGCTCGCCGCAACCTTATCAGAATATAGCTTCGCCTCTCCCACCCCATTGGTTTTAGCTGACACTTCATTGATTAGCGAGCCATTTTTCATCCATTTTCCAATAACACTCGCATCTTTTACGATGTTACCGGAATCGTCTTTGATGATCACAAGCGCTTTTGCCTGATAAAAAGGTCCCTTTTTATTCAAACCGACCGTTATGTCGGAAACGTAAATTAGGGGGTTAGATTGATTGACCGTTATAGATACTGTTGCGATGGTGCTGTCCTTTGTTCCGTCATTTGCAAAGTACATAAAAGAATCCGTTCCAACAAAGTCATCAACTGGCGTATAGCTAAAACTGCCTTCAGCATTTAGCGTCAGACTGCCATTGCCGGGCTCGGATACCAGGATAGCCGAGAGAGTTTGACCATTGGCGGCACTATCGTTTGCCAGAATTCCAGGAGCAGAAACTTTTAGCTCAACCCCTTGCACTATACTGTACACATCATCCGCAGCGACGGGCGCGCTGTCTTTGGGAAAGACGAACACCGAGCATTTTACAGAGTTTTTGAGCCCGCCTTTGTCCTTAACCTTCAGGGTGAAAACTAGATTGTTACCATATGGTTCTGCCTGGGGGGCGTTAAATGTTGTTTGCGGTGCTTCAGGATTATCAAATGTGACCGGAGGTCCTTCCACTTGGTTCCATCTGTAATTTATGATCTCATCATCGGAATCGGTCGACTGGAAACCATCCAACTCAATTTTGAGCCCCTCGGTCGTTTCCATATAACCATTTGTGACCGCTAACGGTGGTTGGTTTTGCCAGGTTACGTTGACAATACAAGAGTCTGTATCTTTTAAGCCGCCTGGGTCAGCTACGGTTAAAACAAAGATCAAAGATTCTCCTTCAGGTCCGACATCGGGAGCGCTGAAAATCGGTGATGCTGATTGAGGATCAGACAAAACGACCGCTTGGCCTTCTATCTGCGTCCACTTATAGGCGGCGATGCCATCATCGATATCATGGGAACCAGAGCCATCAAGAACAATGGATTGTCCCGGCGTTACCACAATATTCCCACCAGCATCGGCGATCGGCGGTTCGTTTTGCCGGGTGACATTTACGATGCATGAATCTGTATTTGTTAGATCGCTGGCAGTGGTCACTGTCAACTCAAACTCAAGTGATATCCCTTGCAAATCAACCTCCGGTGCCAGAAATGTCGGCTGAGCGGTACTATAGTCGGACAATGATACGGTGGGACCTGAAGTTTGAACCCATTTATAGGAAGCAATTCCGTCCTCTTTGTCTGTGGAATTGGCGCCATTTAAAGAAACCGTTTTTCCATTTTCCACGGTTTGATCGGGACCTGCATCCGCCGTTGGCGGCTGGTTTTGCAAACTCACAACTATATTGCATGAGTCCGTGTCCGTTAAACCTTTAGAATCGGTTACCATAAGATCAAAAGTCAAAGTTGCGACCGCCAGACCCACATCCGGTGCCGGAAATGTCGGCTGGGCGGTACTATCGTCGGACAATGATACGGTGGGACCTGAGGTCTGAACCCATTGATAAGAGGAGATGCTACCATCGGGATCATTAGAGTTTGTACCATCGAGCGCCGTAGTTTGTCCTTCTGTGACATTCTGATCTGGTCCCGCATCAGCTATGGGTGGTTGGTTTTCCGTGGAAATAGTTATTGCATCCGGCTGGCTGTCAGCTTCGCCGTCATTGACGATCAGTTGCACAATGTAGGTGCCGGGGGTATCCGCCACAAAGGTGGGGTCTACCGCTGTAGAGCTGGAAAGCGCTGCACTGCTGCCATTAGGCACAGAGGTAAAGGACCACTTAAAGGTTAATGGGTCCCCGTCTGCATCGCTGGAGCTGCTTCCATCTAATGGCACCGTATAATTTACCGGCACGCTCTGATCGAAGCCGGCACTGGCAATGGGTGGTTGGTTTTGGCGGGCAAAACTTGCGGAGAGGCTATGATCCTGGGTCACGTTGGTGAATGTATAAGAGGCTGCGGCACCCACTGATACGCCATCTGCCAGAACATCTGCCACCTGATAGTTTGGATCCGGATTGATGGAAAAGGTTTGATTAGCGCCATGGTTAACTGTCACCGAATCCGAAGGAGAAATACTTCCGTTTGCCCCTGTTGATGCAGTAATTGTATGGGTTTGAAGAACGATGTCGACGTTAAGACAGGGTGACCATCCGGAGACCGTACCGTGGATATCTATAGACTGGGCTTTAACACAGAAATTGCCGGCCGAAGAAAAAGCGTGTTTTCGGGAATATGCGCCGCCCCAGGCTGAAATTTCACCATCGTCCCAATCTAATCGATATTCTAGCGAATCTCCATCGGGATCGGTACCGGATGTACTGAAGCCGTAACTCGTCAGCGTATAACCGGTTGAAGGGCCTGTGGGAGTGCTGGGTATATTTGGAGCGGTGTTGGGTGTTGTAAGGGTATAACCGAGTTCTTCCGAAAATGCGCTCTCATTATAGGAAGTATCATAGGCGGTGGCCGCAAAGTAGTAGGTCATTCCCTCTTCAAGATTAGTAATCGTGAAAGTGCTGCTATGGCCCACATCAACAGTGACAGCATAATTTCCACTTGAGGTACCATAGAAGAGCTTATAACCGACAAGATCTGATTCTGTATTCGCATCCCAAGTAAGCGTGACGTCTGCCGCAGAGGCGGTGAAGGCCCCGCATAGAGTTATTAAGGAAATTAAAAAAACTAAACGAAAGTATTTGGTGACTCCTGATTGCAAATTATACACGGTGCACCTCTTTTGGATTCATCTTTTTAGCCCGGCGAGATGCACCCAACAGATGTGCTATTCTCACTCGGCAACCCTGCTGCCTTCCCGGTTTAGCGAGATTGCGGCCAGTGGCTTTGCGTCCCACCTTTTCAGATGGTTTGCCTCTTCGAGTAATTAATTCGCAGACGGATAGAGCAAAAAAGGTGCCATAATTTAGACTTTAAGGATTGACAAGGATATTCGGCAGCTATTTGCGGAGAAAGAAAAGGGAAGCAAATATAGTGAATTTAGATAATTAAAGGATATAGAATTTTAGAAAAAGAATTTGCAAATGACTCAACAAAAGGATTGTGGAAATGGTTTCAATTGGCCTATCGAAGCAATTTATGTTTCATAGATTATTAATTAGTATTCGATATTTGTATACTTTTTCAGACACTCCGATCAGCAATGATGCAGAAATTTTACTGGATTGGGTAATGATCAATATTGCCTATTTCATCTGGCAATCCCCAAATTTTATTGCTCCGCCAAACATTAGATATAGGCACGACATCTCTAATTAGCCCTTCATGTGGATTGGTCAGGGGAAACCCACAATGGTCGAGCGTTTTAGCTTTGTTCAGCAAATCTTAACATTTTAATTCCATCGTTATTGGGGATTGGGTTATCTAATTCACAACCCCTTTGGATCCTATACGCAGCTACCGCTGAAAACCTCGGCTAATATTTTTCGCTTCAATACAGGGCAAATTGAGGATTGGTAGATTTGTCTGCAATTTTTATGGGGTGTTCTATGACTGTGGATACCGTTATAAAAAGCTGAATTCTATTTTAGTTCTCTATTTGAAATTAATTCCACTTCCGGGTCTTGAGCATAGTGAGTTTGTTTCACCTGTTTTCCGTAGCCCAGTAGTTGATCAAAGTAGATAACCAGCTTGGGGAGAATATTATATTCGGCAAATATTCTTACAAATTTATGCAACCAGTCATTGGGCTTATTCCAGGGGCAAACCCGGATACAGACCGAGCAATGATTTCCATTTTTCACCCACCAGTCCAAGCATTTCATGGCCCTGACCGGCCATTTCTGCAGACCGGGTACATTATGTTCGTTCCAAGCCTCATCCGTTCTTTCTCCATCTGGGATTGAATTGCTAGGACAGTACTTGGCGCATAAGGCACACTCTTCACAGAATTTTTGAACCCCGATATCGATAGGTTTATCGGGAATCAATGGGAGATTGGTAAATACTTTACTTAAACGAACACGTGGTCCGTAATCCCGGGTAATTAATTGTCCGTTCCGCCCTAGTTCACCAAGTCCGGCGTCAACTGCCATAGCAATATTGATTCCCAGTTCATTTACCGAGGGTATGGCACGATATCCAAGTTCAGAAATAAATGTGGCCAAAGAGCTGGCACACCAGGCTCCCTTCGAATACTCAATATCGGTGTCATATTCAATGCCGGGTGATCTTTGAATCACATCGTAACCCATTTCATGTACCATAATGATCACGGTATCACATTCTTCGGGAATCTCAATGGGGTCGCCCACTTCAGCCGCATATGAGTAATTCACATTTTGGTTTCCCCAGTGAGTATAGATGAAGGCTGGGTTGATTTTGGCTATCCCCACCTCGTCAGCACCAATCCATCGGGCTTTGTCTTTAACTATATTGGTCAATTCTATTGGATTAGGGTTTTTTAGTCGGTACTGGTTGTTATAAATCGGTTGGGTTTCTCTGCCTAAAAGATTTGCCCGAACCACATAGTCAACGGTTGCTCCTGCAACCCAGGTGGCATGGTCTATAATGGTTTTACCGGGTTTAATTGACTTCAGGTTTTTAAGGCAGTTTTGGTGCATTTTGGAATATTTATTTCCCTCGGCAGCACCCCGACTAAATGCAGTGTTGCGATCATCAAATCGTTTCAACTCTTTGGTTATATATTTCTTATATGTAGGTTCTTTAACAGTTTTCATCGATCATCCTTTATAATAAAATAGCGCCAAGCAATGGGATAAAATCTCTCGTTTTAGGCAAATCACGATCAATGCTCAGGCTCAATAAACAATTGGTTTGATTTTGAACGCCGCGGTACCTGCAAGTCTCCGTTTACTCGTTCAAGATCCAGCCACCATTTTAGATTGTCAATGGGTTTGTCCGCGGCCAATGGCAGGTCGGTGGTGACAACTGCTGCTTTGAAGCGAGGCCCCAGAAACGGATTGAGGACCACATCGCCAATACGGCACATTTCCCCCAGTCCTGCCAAAAGTAATATTGGCGGCACCACCACCTGATAATTCATCGCTTGAGAAAGCCGGCGTATCGACCATATGCCCCAAAGCGCCTGCCATCGTCACCAAAGCGCCCGACAAGGGGTGCTTGGGAACAAATCGCTTATATTCTTTCTGGAGCCTTCGCCGAATTCCCCTAAAACAGCGCGGTGAAATCCACCTCGCCGTTCATTTACACGCTGAATTTCGTCCTCATTTAATATCGTTGGGGGGCGATCAACTCGCTTCAAGACATGAACCGGATAAGGGTCCGGCCGGTCAGATCGACAACGGTCACGATAATCTGAATTAATTATCCGCGTCATATTACCTCCAATTTTTTATACCAGTAACAGCCAAAACATCTTTAGCTTAACTTCAGAAAATAAGGTCTACTGGGCGTAGTTGTTCAGTTGGTCTGTTTAGAGGGTCATACCTCAGGTGGAGTCGATTTTAGGATTGCCAAATGAAATATGCAACAATTTTAAGTGGATTACTAAGATTTGATGCAGGCACGCAATCCACAATAGGCGCATTATGTGGATTGGATAGGAGAAACCTACAATGGCTGGGAGTTTTAGGTTTGTCCAGCTAACCTACAATATCATGGTTCAATTTTTTGGTGGATTTGAAACGATTCTCGACTTTTTGAACAGCCTCAACGAAGGTTGCATTAGGAAAGAGAACTTGATGAAATAAAATGGTTGAATATGGACTCCAAATCAGATAAAGGATAAGAAAAACATGAAGATATCCTTTTTCTATCTGAAATAATTACGAATTCCATATAATGGCAAGCTATCGCCATTTTTGAAAAGCAGAATTTTTTGTAATCAACTTCACCCATATAAACACACATTTACTTTGGGATATATCGAGATATCTTCAGCTATGAAAAAAAGGCGGACCACAATATGTTGTGCCCGCTATTTTTTTAATAAAAATCTGTAGAGGAAAGATTAGAACAGCAAATCGATCGTTTTCTGATAATGTGAAAAGATTTGATTTATAGCCGAAAGATACAATTCAGTCGAAGTGTGGGTTTCGTATGGCTAATATACAATCTTGGAAAGTCACTTAGGCGGTGGAATTTTACCGCCTGAGTAACTATGATGCAAATAACGATGTCTTTGAATTAATTGCTTGCGGTGCCAGTAATAATGGGAGCCACGAATAGGAGATTGGCGGGGTTTTTGAACTACCACTAATTGAATTGACTTTGCACATAGGAGAAATCACTGGTTTAGTAGTTGAATAATTTGTCCTGACCTATACTTGAATTGACAAGACTGACATAGAGGTCAGGACATAGCTTGACAGTATGTTATCACCGCTTTTCAGTACCCCTTTTCACCCTCGCCACTGGGATTAAGGACTTATGTGTTTAATCTCTACTAATTCTAACCCTACAAATATTAGTTGATAATCAAATGAACCTCTGCCTAATGATTTTTCGTCGTAAACCCATACTTCAACTTTTTCATAAGAACTTTTTGATGATCTCCGCTTTCGAGTAAATTGCTGAGCTTTTTCTACGCCTAAGAACTCTTTAAATACTGGATTCCCGCATCTTTTTAAGACTTCATACTTGGTGTCTCCAACTGAGACTAAATTATGCCCTCATTTTAGCGCCAAACAAACATTTGCAGTAAAAATACAAATTATTGCAAGCATGCCAATAGTCAATATTCTTTGCATCTGCCCCCTTTAACTAAAAAGTCTAAAGAACATTTTACATATCTTGATAGCACAAGTTGACCAAAACTTCAGATAGGTTGATGTAATCACAACTCAGGTAAGAGTACAGATATCATGAATGGTGGTTGTCAAGTCAAGTAAATCCTGATTTTGACTGTTGTCAAATCATCTCCGTCCCCCACAAATAATTTGTACCAATTATTTTGGTATTTCAAGTTCTGTGATTGAAACAAGAAGGAGATGATCTGCGGTATATTAAAACATGAAATGCATATTCCTAAATCTCGAATCCTTAATACTTATACTGGAACGAAAACTACTATAGGTTTTCCAACGTTCTTACGTTATTGCCTCCGGTGCTGTTCGCTACAGCAAGGTCGAGGTCACCATCGCTATTCCAATCCCCAGTAGCTAAAGCACTGGCGCCGATCTGGTTTAGCACTGTATCGTCAATTGCGAAACTTCCGGTACCATCATTTCCCAATGAAACAACTGTGTTGGCAGTAAAATTCGCAACTGCCAAATCGAGGTCACCATCACCATCCCAATCCCCAGAAATCAATCCAGTGGCCCCCAACATCGGAGAGATGATCTGTACTTCCGTAAAGCCGGCCGTTCCGTCATTGTTAAGTATTTTTACACGTTGGTTGCCGAAGTTTGTTACTGCAAGATCGAGATCACCGTCATCATCCCAATCCCCTACAGCAAAACCGCTGGCACCAAACTGGTTCGGCAAAGTATCTACTGCGATATAACTTCCCGTACCATTATTTTTCAGTATCACAACAGTATTAACACTAAAATTAGCCGCAGCAAGATCAAGGTCACCGTCGCCATCCCAATCACCAGCGGCAACTGCGCTGGCACCTCCCAACCCTCCGATGGCTTCTATCTCAGTGAACAATCCGGAACCGTCATTTTCTAATATAGCAGCCTCATTAGTACCGAAATTCGCCACGGCCAAGTCGAGATCACCGTCGCCATCCCAATCACCGGCAGCCAAACCACGGGCATTAATCTGAAAAGTGACTGTATTTGCTAAACTGTAGTTCCCAGTACCATCATTTTCAAGGATTCCGACACTGCTGTTTCCATCGTTGGCTACCGCGAGATCGAGGTCACCATCGCCATCCCAATCCAATGCGACCACTGCACTGGCACCAAACTGACTTCCTACTGTATCGAAAACGCTGAAGCCACCAAAACTGTCATTTTTCATAATAACAACAGTGCTGGCTGAAAAATTAGCAACCGCCAAATCAATGTCGCCATCATTATCCCAATCTCCTGCAGCCAATCCTTGGGCACCCAATTGATTTAAGACCGTATCATCGAGGTTAAAGTTGCCGGTGCCTCCCAACGCTTCTGCCCAAAAGTGATAAACAAAAGGGGAGGATAAAGATGTGCCATCTGTTGATGTCAGGGAATCGGTCAGGATTACCTCAACAATTTCACCTAATTTAAACGCAATGTTAGGATTGAAAACCAGTGTCTGTGATCCGCCACCAGTGTAGGCACCTGTTCGTTTGCCGGTTTGATTTCCGTAGACAACAAACGTGCCAGCCGAACCTACATTCATTGTTTTGTCAAAGATGGCTGCAACGGTGTTTCCTAACAAAACGGAATTATCGTTTGCTGCAGGATTGACACCGGTTAAATTTGGAGGATTAGCCGCCGGTTGAGTGGGCTTACTATCACCACCAGAGCCCCCGCATGCTACAAATGCTATCAAAGATATGAAATATAGAATGCTGATCAAGAAATTTGTTCTCACGGAATCGCCTCCATTTCACTTAGTGAATCCAAAGGTCAATTTTAATTATTCTATCTTTTGGTTCAGCACCACTGAAAAAACTATTTACTTTCAAGATGCCAGGTGTTTATTGTTATTAACCTGCCGTTAAGATAAAGGATTCTTTCAAGCGAAAAAGATGCTTCACCTGTCTTCTTGATTGTATCGACGGTCTCGCGCATTAAAGACGCTTCATTTCCGCTTCTTTTTTGTCCTTTTTGAACATATACCAGTTCATCCGATGATACCGAGATCAATTCAATATCCGCGATTGAAATGTTGGGTTCTGATGTTAATTTTTTAGGGCCTAAATAAAGACGAAGGTTCTCATTGTGCGTTGCCTTCTTTTTTTGAGAATACAAAGCCGTTTTCAAAACAAACTGCCCGGTTGAACGCATTTTGCCTTCAGACTTGACTGAATAATTGTCAACCACTTTACGGACTTTATCTTGGGTTCCTTCACAAACGAGCACCAATGCATTTCCTTCCCAGTTACCCTCTAAACTCTGGAATAGTTCCTGGAGATCCTGGTACTCGCCTTCAATAAAATCTCTTGGAATAATCGCCTCATTTACACCCCTTCCCTGTTGAATACTATATGATGGGCTGAAACATTCAGAGGCGAACATAGGCGGTTGATCTTGTTTTGCCTCTGTTAATTTCTCTTGCTCCTCCACACTGGCTTGCTGTTCTTCTGTTTTAATTTCTTCAGTGAGCGCATCTAGTGCTTTTTGATCGGCCTTGACGCGTTCTTGATCTGCGGCTTCATCATGTGGGTACTCGTACTCGCGAGACACTATTTTAACATTCCCACTATCGGCCGGAAGTCTGTTGCCGTAATGTATTACGCCTTTTTCATCAACCCATTTGTAAATTTCGGCATCCAGTTGAGGGGTGCTAAACAAACCCGTCCAAGCCAAGATTGCCGAAAATATAAAAATGCGCCAATGCACTGTCTGTGGTAGGCATATCTTTTTCATTCTCTGCCTCCTTACTCAAACAAAAAAGCCAAACCACCCTTAAAAGGCAACTCGGCCAATTTATTTAAGATACAATGCATTCTGTTTCCCCTAACAGATGCTTATGTTTTGTTTTAAAACCCTCAGATCATTGCGAATTGAATGTTAGGGGAAAAATAAAGAAAAATCAACAGATTTTAGAAGAAATTGCCATTAAACCAAATATAAGCCAACTACCGATATATTGTGGATATCCCAATAATTTATTATCGAATTTGGATACCGATTCGTTGGATATCAAAGTTTTTATAATAGTTACCATCACTCCAATATATTGGATAGCTTTCCAAATAAAAAAACGTGGACTTTTAATGTCAATCCACGCTTTTTGTTCCATAGGTCAAAGTGAACAATGATAGCCGCTACCGTAACGCCTCAAATCACTGGCGGCAGTGGAACGCCTTGTTAGCAGAGCATTCCTACTCAGCTTATTTTGGAGGCACATAAGGATCTGGTGTGCCGAGCCGGATTGGTGGCTCTGTTACCAGCGTCTTTTGAAAATCCATGGCACGAGACATAACAACCGGCAGGATCCATGTGGAATCGGGTGCGATATTGAATTGTTCTTTTGGGTCTTTTATCAGGTTGTAAATATGTGGGATATTAAGCTTCTTTGCAGCGCCGAACATACTATTTAATTCAATAATGTGCACTTTCCAGTTGCGCCATTTGTATGCGTAAAGATCATCGCCGTTATAAACGGGAAATCCTTCACGCTTGCTACGGCCATTCTTGCTGAAGAAAAGATCGGACTGATCCACGCCGTCAATAATTCGGTCACTGGGTACATCATATCCGCCAATCCTAGCGAGTGTAGGCAAAAGATCAGTGATATGCACCATCTCGTTAGTCACTTTTCCTGCCGGAACCTTTGATGGCCAACGGATGATAAAAGGCGCCCGCAATGAGCCTTCAAGTGCTGTGAAATAATGACCCCGCCAATAACCGGATGTGCCGTGATAGGCTGCCACTTCTTCGGGGCCGTTATCACTGGCAAACATCACAATCGTATTATCACTGATGCCAAGCTTCTCCACAGTATCGAGCATTTCGCCCACATGGTGATCCATCTCCGCAACACTGTCGGCAAAGTCTCCATTCCCGGTTTTACCTGCGAAATCAGGGTGTGGGATGGTCGGTAAATGCACCTGTGTGAGTGGGACAAAAGCGAAGAAGGGTTTCCCTGCTTTTGTTTGACGCTGCATAAAATCGATGGCGCGTCGCGTCAATTCAGTATCAATCTTACGTCGGACGATCAGGTCGTATGGCTCGACAGTTTTCGGCGTCTCTCCCCGCCTGGCTTCTTGAATAAAGGGCTTGAGACCCACTTTAGCATCGTATTGAAACTGCGAACTGTATTGTGCCTCATCGGTAGTGTTTGCGATGCCATACCATTCGTCAAATCCCTGATCGGTAGGGAAACGTCCCTTGGTATCACCGAGATGCCATTTACCAAACATACCGGTCGCGTAGCCCTGCTCTGAGAAAAGCTCCGGCATTGTTTTTTCCCACTGAGTCATTCCATAAAGCATGCCCCAAACGACCTTGGTTGTTCCTGAACGAATCGGGTGTCGTCCAGTCATCAATGCTGATCGGCTTGGTGTGCATTGTGGTTCAACATTGAAATTTGTCAGACGCATACCTTCTGCAGCTAACTTGTCGATTCGTGGAGTGGGTGCTCCCCTTAACTCTCCACCGCCATATACACCCAATTCGCCATATCCCAAGTTATCAACCATAATCATTAGAATATTTGGCTTCTCTGATGCTGCCCATACAGGTGTATTGCTACCCCATAACATGACTATCGCGGCAACGGCGATCAGAATTACTTCACTTGGTCTTTTCATGTGTTTGCTCCCTTCTGGTAGTTTCTATGTACAACTACCCAGTTAGTATGTAGAACCCCAGATATTGTGGTTTGCTCAAAACCTAAAAGAATTACCATAAATAGCCGTTATCCACTAAATTAGAAAGTTGTGTGTGCCGTTTAATAATCAAATAGCAAATTAATATTTTCAGATTATTTTGACGGTAAAAAATGGATCACGTTAAGGGTGTAGTCGCCCTTGATCGGTTCCTGCAGAGACCTGCTCTCTTGATTGATCTTCGTCTATCCTGCATGCCGTCAATGGTAATCGGCGAGTCGTTCCCAGTCAAAAAAATCGATATCGGCAAGAGAGGTCGGGCGCTGAGCGAACACCAGTACCACGCGCAGACCATCGGTAATGTAGTCAACAGCACCCTTTGACGTAGCGTTTGTCTGGGTTGGTTGTGAGCGTCCGGAGCCTTTGACATAGCCGATTTTGATTAAAGCCTGCGAGTAAGCGAGATCCTGGGTTAGGTCATTACGCGCATGGTCCACGTAAGGATCCAAAGGAATCGTCACCTCGGCAGACGCCTTTTCTGCAAAACGCTCTCCCAAGCGGGTGCTGGTTTGGGCAATCCAGACCGGTTTACCGTCGTAAAGGATCGGCGTCTTCCAGATCCGAATGAAATGTTCCTGGGACCTGGTATACCCCCGGCTTTGTTTTTGCCCAGAGATGTCCTGGGGGCGTCCAAAGGCATAGCGCGGGGACAGCGGTTGGTATTGATAGCCCCTGCGAACAAAACCGGAAATCCAGTCGTCAATCTCGCCGATAATCACGACATTTAGCGGCTCGCCTGTGGGTGTGCCGTCTTCATCTGATACGCAGCAGGGTACCTGCTCCAAAGCTTGACGAAGCGCTGCTTCGCTTACCACGGTTTTCAGTTCCTGGGCCGAAAACATCGTTTCCATACGCGAGAGGGTGTGTTGCCCCTCCCCACCATCCGGATTTGGTGCGAAAAACGTAAAGTTTTGGCTGAAATTGCGACCCAACACGTCAACGTCGATGACCTTCATTCCCTTTGTCCGGTTCGTGAAAACATATCCGGACATACTTGAACCCGGTAAGATCGGACTTCGGATGGGAAAATTCAGGGTCAGTAAATGATCCCCAATCGCTGCGTTCGCATCAGCGGCATGGGTCTTATGGTAGGCATAGGCGACTTCCAGCGGCGCGAAATATTCGGGGTCCAGAGCCGTTGGCAGTAAAATAAGAGGGCGATCCGTATTGTTTTCGATTTCGAGCCACACGGCCTGAATGTTCTTTTGGAAAGAGATCGATTCCGAAAGATTTCCCTGGCCTCCTCGGTGCCGACAACAGCAGCCGAAACCCGAATCCCGCTGCTTTCCTTAGTCAGGGCACGTTCGCGTACCTGCTCGTTGATAGTGGTGACAGGTTTCTCAAAGGTAGCGCAGGCCCTCCCACGAAAAGCGCAAGACAAATCATAAGGCCGATAATAAATGATCGGCGCATCAGTAATAAATAAATTTTCATCACTTTTTTTTATTCCTAATCTTTAGCTATTTGGGTGACTCTAAGAGACTTTTTTACCAAGCAGCTCCGAGGGACTGTGGTGCTTCCCAGTCAAGTATGTCTATATCCGACAGGGTAAAAGGGCCTAGGCTCGAAGAAAAGCACCGCGCGCAATCCATCCGTATAGAAAGGATCTCCCACAAGATTCATCTTGGGCGCGTCTTTGCTGACGGCCCGACACCCTTGACAAAACCGAAACTGGCAAGCGCCTGTGAATAAGCCAGGTCTTCGACAAAGTACCGTCGCGCTTCATCCACGTCCGGGTCGATGACATGGGTCGAGATGGTCGGTGATTTTAACGTGAATTTTACACCGATGTCCCGGCTAATCTGCCCGACAAAGACCTTTTTGCCGCGAAAGCGGATCGGGCTCAACCAAAAGCGCATGTGGTTGCGTTCATTAATGCTGCCGCGCGCTTTCTGCCACGCAATATCTTGGCGCCTTCCGTATACATAAAGTGGGCTGACGGGTGAGTATCGGTAGCGCTCACCTTGCAAAAACGATTTAAAGGTACGCCAAATGGCCTGAGACCACATGATCTCCGTGGAGTGCCAATTTCGACGAATAAGCGCCGTCAAGATGTCGTTTTTACTCCCCACGAGGACCAAATTGAGTGGATCGCCGTATTCGTTCCCTTTAGAGTTGGTCGTACAGCATGGAAGCTCTTCGAGCGCACGGCGAAAGTCTTCTTCATCTTCAATGTTAATAATATCTTCAGCGTCGTACAGGGTTTCGAAATCGACCAACTTATGGTCCCCTTTGAAATCCGGGTCTTTAATGATAAATGAAAAGCTCTTGACAGCGCTACGGGAGATGAGATCGATATCGATTGCTTTGTAGCCTTCGTCAAGATTGACAAGGACAAAGCCAGATACTGTTGACCCAGGTATAATGGGATTTTTGAATTGCAATTTCTGAAAATGTTCATCGATGCGCTGGTTGGTTTCTTCAGAAGACGTATGGAAACCGAAGGCAGCCTCTGAAGGGGAGAAATACTCGGGATCTAAACCGGAAAACAAAAACCAATAGGTGTCAGCGCTTTCGTTCTTGACTTCAAGCCACACCGGCTGAATCTGTCTCGACGCCAGCTTGACACCATGGATCACCTTGGCTTCCTCAATGGTCGGTACCGCAACAGTAACCGTTAGGCCCCCATTGACGCTACTTTTAGCCCGATCCTTGAAGGCCACTTTTTCTAATGGCTGGGGTGTAAACGCCGAGCAGCCCTGCATGACCAGCAATAGAGTTGCCAACGGAAAATCCAGAATTTACGGGATATCACCATCCTTGGCCGATTTATAACAGGAATATGGAAGATATTTTTTTGCATCGTATAACTAACCAAACCGAAATGATTCAGAAATTATTGGTTTTAGATCAGATCTTCTTTGCTGAGATGATTATTCAAGTCCTCTTCGACGTACCTGACGATAGCCTCTAACAATACCTCCCTCGGGAATGCGTTTTTGTCGATAAACTTCGAGCTGATGAAAGGGTGACTCCTGTTGAATGGGACTGCAATGGCCCAGTGGTCCGCGTTCAAGTAGCCCAGTAGCACGCTCCCGGGAATCACCTGATCATAAAAGATCACCTGGCTATCGTTGCGGGAATCAACTTGACTCAACTTCTTGTAAGTGTGCTTCAATATGGAAGAGATTTGCTCCGCATTGGGATAGGTGATGATCGAGTAATAACGAATTGACTCAGGCAATGAATGGTTGGCCAGCCACCGTTTACGCACCTCTGGCTTGAGACTTTCGAGCGCGCCCTTCATCACCCGGGTCACACTCGGCATCCGGAAAATGTTGTAACAAGTTCAGCATTGACTGCGTCGCATCGTTGGCCAGCGGAGATCCGCCGACCGCACCTGCGACACTCACCACCGCTGCGACCCGTTGCTGCAAATCCGGAAAGGTGGTGACTGCCTCAAGGATATCCGGGGCGCCCTTTGAGTAACCCAAGAGCAACAGGCGTTTACCTTCCTCGGGTTCGGGCATCGCCATGACGGCCTCTCGGATAAGACTTGCATTTCGAACGCTACTGGAAAGGGATTCGACGTCTATGAAGGTGACCTCGTGATCAAACTGGGCGAGGTGAGTTGCCACTGTCATTTGAAGGTCAACGAAGTTTTTGACACATCCCCACCCGACTCCATTGACCACCAGTACCTTAAGTGGGGAGGTGCTGCCGCCCAGGTCCACTGGACTGCCCGTGGGCGGTCCTTCCCCCTCTAACCTGACCAGCGCTTCTTTACAAGGTCGATAATCTGGCAACTCTTTGCCCCGTTTGTTTGTTATCGCGCAATAGATCTCCCGGAAACGGGCGCGGCTATCAACGGTACCGGTCAGGGACGCGGGTACTATGATCAGCGGTGGCGTGTCGGTAGAATTCTTGATCAGTGGCTTTGGGGCGCAGCCAGATAACGCGATCAAGCCACCACTTAAAATGACCAAGAATACAAGGCTTCGTCGGATTAGCGATATTGAAGGGTGGACAGCAAGCGAACCTCTTCTTGATCTGTGACGAGTGTTCATCAATACCTTCTATTGTATGAAGAATAAATGATTATGGATGAATTGGTTCGCTCATTTCTCTTTAGATGAATCGATAGTTAGCGAGTAACGAACGCCAAGCCGCCTAACCATTGAGTGAGTGGAATAATTCCTCGCATCTTGGGAAAATGTAGAAAAAATTCCGGGTTATAAGTAAAATCTGGAATTGCAAAATAAGGTTTTCTATCCTTAACTTGAGAAAGGATGCTAATTTCAGAGTCCTTGATAACATGAAAGTTCGGTGGTGCACCGATTCCTGCAATATTTGTTTCATATCCAAATCCAAAACTCAAGGTATTTCAAAAAGAGTGCACCACAATATAAAGTGTTCCGCCATTTTCGGATTGAGTTATGGATTGCGCATGACAAACCTATAATTTTTTAGCGATTCGTTTTGTTTACATTTCGTGCCTTAGTCGAATCCCGCTTATAGATTGAATCTATTATATATTTGTTAAGCAAACCTTTAATCTGCTCGTCCATTTCCGCAAGAAACATGGCATATTAGTTAAGCTAATCAAATAAAAAGCCGCACACAAAATGTGGTATGCGGCTTCTTTGATAATCTGGTTAGATTCTTTAATTCAGTGCTAAAATACTTAGTTGTAATTATTCTGCCAAAAACATCCTGTCCGTCAGTTTCTCATAAAATGCCCATAATGCAGCCTCTGATTTATTATGAGGGATTTCATCTTACTGATCGGCATGTTTTCCCTTATCACATACCGATACATCCCGGCACCTGTGATATTGCCTATAAACAGCACTCCCACCAGTCGGTCACTGTCCGGGCTGAAAACCACCTTGCGGTACGTTGATCCGGTGGCACGAACATGCACTTCATAATCAGTATTTTTAGTATGCACAATGCCCATTGAGACAAAGGGTTCATCCGCAATCTGGGTGGCATTCATGATACCAAAGGTGCCTGAATAGGCAGTTTTTTTGCCTGTCATGTTATAGCCGGCACACCTTCCCATCTCCACAGCGTTTGTCCACAAACCAGTCACTATCCTTTCACCTGTTACAGGATCAAAGGTGACCGCCACATCGCCTGCAGCGTAGGTGTCTGGCGTGTTGCAAGCTGTATACCTGTTCACAACGATACCCTGGTCTATTATTATCTCACCGCCGGATAAAAAATCGACATTAGGTCTTACCCCTTTGCCGATACAGACCATCTGACAGGCCATCTCGGATCCGTCATCAAGGGTAACTCCCGTAACACCGCTTTTATCGGACAGGATACCTATTGCGCTGCACCCGGTTTTTATTTTCAAGCCGGCCCTGTCCAAGGCATCACGGATCAGCCAGGCATCATCGGGTTCCATAAGCTGTGAAAGCACTTCCGGAGAGTACACCACCAAAGTGACTTTTACACCCCTTTCCAAAAGGGCAAATGCGGCCTTGAGATTGAGCAGCCCGCCCCCGAGCATTACGGCCTGATCTGTCACACCCACCCTTTCGGCCATGGCCCTGGCGTCGGCCAGTGTACGAAGCGCAAAGACACTGCTTGCATCGGTCCCTTCAATTTCCGGCGGAAGGTAAGGACGGCTTCCGGTTGTAATCAGCAGCTTGTCATAGGATACATTCTCCCGGCCGTTTATGCTTACCGTCCTTTCAGCGACATTCACAGAATCAACCCTTGAATTTGTATGAATATCAATACCGGATCCTTTATAAGGCCCGTTACCCGACAACTGCATATCTCCGGCACTCTTTTTTCCGGTCACCATATAGGGTATCAGTGGCCTGAAATACGGCATATCCGTTTCTTCCGACAGCACTGTAATCATACCGTTTGGGTCCTGCTCCCTGATCGCCTGTGCGGCCGCCATTCCGGCTGCGCTGCCTCCTATTATTACGTAGTTGGCTTTGTCGACTGCCATTTTATCCCCCTTCTCCGGCGAGCATTTCACCGGCAACATCTTTTCGTGCATCACGTGAAAAGGAATCTACAGTCTGGTAGACCAGCGCCTGGGTGGGGCATGAACTCACACAGGCCGGAGTTTCTCTGTCCGGGCATCGGTCGCAGCGATAAGCCTTGTGTTCCTCTAAGTGCCGGCCGATCACGCCGTAAGGGCAGACCATTACGCAGGTCCAGCATCCTATACATTTATCACTGTCAGTTATCACAACCCCTTCGTCATTGCGGCTTATGGCGCCACTGATACAAGCATGCATGCAGGGAGCATCCTCACAGTGACGACATACAATAGGCACTTTCCCGTCTGGGGTTACCCATTCCACATAGACGCGGCTTTTGGGCACCGGTTTTTCCGAAATCGCACCATATAGATTTTTGCTTTCTGAATGTTCCACCGCGCAGGCAATTTCGCAGGATTTGCAGGCGGTACATCTGCTCATTACAACAAATATTTCCTTTGGCTGAGACATGGCTGACTCCTTGTTTCCATTTTATGGTTGTTGGACTTGTAGAAAAGCCGGAAACCGCATCAAAGTCCGAGACCTTGGCGGCGTTCATCAATAGCAGCCAAAAGTTTGTCAGCCGACGATTCAGGATCAAGATCCACGATAAAATATCCGCCGGTCAACTCCTTTACCTTGTCCGTGAGAATCTGTGTAACCGCAGGGCTCCCGAGAACCGGCAGCATAACGCCAACGTGTGTGGGAAGACCAGCAGCCACGGCATATGTCCCAATGGAAACCGCCTTTTCCGATACGGCCTCGGCAGCCGAAGCAACCACGGGCAGTTTATCGGTGTCAACACCCAGATAGTTGGCGATAGCTACTGTGAGCGCTATAGCCCTTGAATTGTCAACACATGAACCCAGGTGCAATACAGGAGGAAGCGGCCCGTTCAGCCCGTTGGCCTCACCTATGGCTGTAAGAACGGCTTTCAAACCTTCCCCGCATAGTTTGTCTACATTAGCAGGATCCATGAACCCATGTCTCATCAGTG
>PVMK01130222.1_pt1 | contig 19615 bp, 23 predicted proteins | sample 1853481 | NCBI WGS metagenome assembly PVMK01 (sample SAMN08533507, study PRJNA380276) | Marine sediment metagenome, whole genome shotgun sequencing project. | reverse complement strand
GGATCCGACGCATCCCGACGGCTCATTGTTTGCCGTTCTGCTGGTGACATTGCTTGTACCGCTGATCGACTACTTCATCGTGCGACGTCACACTGCCCGCGCCGACGGTCGCCTGGAGTTGCGCGCGTGAACGTGGACAGCGTGCCACGCACGCTGCTCGTCGCAGCCGGCGTGGCCCTGTTCTGTTCGGCAATCGTGTCGATCGCAGTACATATCTTGCGGCCGCTACAGGTTGCGTTCGACTCGCTGGAGCGCAACCGCGCGGTTCTCGTTGCTGCGAATTTATTGCCGTCCGGCAAGATCTCGGACCGAGAAGTCGTGGCGAGATTCCTGGATCTGGATGCGCGAGTCGTGGATCTCGATACGGGATGGTTTAGGACCGGCTTGGATGCCCATGCCTATGATCACTGGCAGCAACGGGATGAGGATCAGGCGGCCGTCGAGGCCAAGCCGGGCGACGCACCAGGGCCCGCCACCAACGGACGCAACGTGCCCGTCTACCTAGTGCGTAAGGCGGATGGCTTTGAGCAGATTGTACTGCCAGTAGACGGAAGCGGCATGTGGTCCGCCATCTACGGTTACCTCGGGCTGGACGAAGACCTCAACACGATCACCGGCGTGATATTTCATCGCCACGGCGAAACCCCGGGCATTGGCGATCGAATACAGGAAAGGTCCTGGCTGGCGACCTGGCAGGGCAAACGTATTCGCGACGGCGATGGGATACTGCGCTTCCGCGTGGCAAAGGATGCGTCGGGTCCCTTCGAGGTCGATGTCGTCTCCGGCGCCTCGGTCACAACCGAGGCAACGGGTGAGATCGTGCGGAACTGGCTCGGAGATGATGGTTTTGGTCCATTCTTGGAAAATCTGGCGGAGAGCAAACGGTAGGAGTTCTTATGCGTATTGACAAACGATTTCTGGCACCCATCATCGACGACAATCCGATTACCGTGCAGATCCTGGGACTTTGCTCGGCTTTGGCAGTTTCACGCGCGCTGGAACCGGCCTTGATCATGGCCGCCGCAGTTATCGTCGTGCTGACATTCTCCAATGTCGCAGTCAGCGCGTTACGTGCCGTAATGCCGCGCAGTATCCGCCTCATCATTGAAGTAACGCTTATTGCCTCGGCGGTAATCGTCGTGGACGAGGTGCTCAAGGTTTACGCACGGGACGCATCGCAGGTACTGACCGTATTCGTCGGGCTGATCATCACCAACTGCATCGTGCTTGGCCGAGCAGAATCGTTCGCACTGCACAACCGGGTGTTACCGAGTTTCGCGGACGCACTCGGAAATGGCGTCGGTTACGCCGGTATTCTGCTCACCATCGCGGCCATCAGGGAACTGTTCGGAACCGGCGCACTGCTCAATATTACGATCCTGCCCGTCGCTTATCCAAAGAATGAGATGATGCTCTATGCGCCGAGTGCGTTTTTCATCCTCGGTCTGGTCGTCTGGGCAATCCGATCGTGGCGCCCGGCCCAGGCGGAGCAGCCTGAGCATTCTGCGGACCCGGTTAGCTATCGGGAAATCGCGTGATGGCAGAGTTTTTCAACATTGTCATGCGCGCGATGGTAGTCGAAAATCTCGCGCTAGTTTTTCTGCTGGGCATGTGCACATTCATTGCGGTGTCGAAGCGGGTCGAGACAGCCATCGGGCTCGGGGTCGCGGTGTTGGTGGTTCAGCTCATAACCGTGCCGGTCAATAACCTCATTTACAACCATTTGTTAGCACCAGGCGCGCTGAGTTGGGCGGGTTTGCCGACGGTCGACCTTTCGTACCTGAGGTTTATCACCTTCATCGGCCTGATCGCGGCGTCGGTGCAGATTCTCGAACTAGTACTCGAGCGGTATTTTCCGCGCTTGCGCAGTGCTCTCGGCGCGTTTCTGCCATTGCTCACCGTGAATTGCGCGATTCTGGGTGCCTCGTTATTGATGGTGCAGCGCGATTATGAATTCGTTGAGAGTGTCGCCTACGCATTTGGCGTTGGACTCGGCTGGGCGATCGCAGTCATCATGTTCGCAGCGATTCGGGAGCGACTGCGGTACAGCGACATTCCCGCCGGGCTCCAAGGTCTCGGCGTTGCATTCATCGTCACCGGGTTCCTCGCGTTCGGATTTGCGGGGATCTCGGGAATCCAGTTCTGACCGCAGATCAAGAATGCAGATCTATCTGTCCATGGTGCTGTTTACGACGATCGTCGTCGCTCTGACGGGCGCGGTATTGTTTGCACGGTGGCTGCTTGTGCCGTCGGGTGAAGTGTCAATCTTGATCAATGATAGCCGCAGTTTCATCGTACCGGTGGGCGATAAGTTGCTCTGGACGCTGGCCGGGCAGGGCGTCCACTTGCCAGCTGCCTGTGGCGGCCGCGGTAGCTGCGGCCAGTGTCGGCTCATAGTCGAACGCGGCGGCGCCGAGCCGTTACTCACGGAATCGGCGCAGATCAGCCGACGGGACCTGGCGAAGCACGTGAGACTCGCGTGCATGGTAACGGTTCGCGATGATCTCGCAATATACCTGCCGGAGGATATTCTCGAGGCGAGGCGATGGACCTGCCGAGTCCGATCTAACCGCAACGTATCAATGTTTCTGACCGAGCTCGTACTTGAGCTTGAGGATGCCGAGGAATTCGAATTCGAGCCGGGCGCCTACGTGTTGCTGGAGGCGCCGCCAGGGCGAACGCACTTTGCCGATTTCGACATCGAGCAAGGGTACCGGGCGGCGTGGCAGCGTAACCATCTGTTCGAGCTCTTCGCTGAACGTGACGAGAAGGCTGTGCGAGCATATTCGGTAGCGAACCACCCATTGGAGCGGGGCATCGTTATGCTGGTGATTCGCCTCGCTCTACCGCCGCCCAATGGGCCCCCCGATGCGCTCCCGGGAAAAGTCTCATCGTATGCGTATGGGCTGAAGTCCGGCGATACCGTGACGATAGCCGGTCCGTTCGGCACGTTTCGTGCGCAGGATACCAAGCGCGAGATGGTGTTTATCGGCGGTGGTGCCGGTATCGCGCCGCTGCGCTCAATGATCTTCGATCAGTTATTGCACAAGCAGTCCGGTCGCAGGATCACTTTGTTTTATGGCGCTCGGGCCCTTCGCGACCTGTGTTATCGGACGGAATTCAATGAACTGGCCGCGCGATTCGATAACTTTGACTGGCACGTGGCATTGTCCGAGCCACAGGTTGAGGATGACTGGTCCGGGCCAACCGGATTCATTCATACGGTAGTCTACGACGCTTACCTGGAGAAGCATCCGCAACCCGAAGAGGCTGAGTACTATATCTGTGGGCCGCCGGTGATGAGCAATGCCGTGCTCGCGATGCTTGAGGATCTCGGAGTGGACCGCGATAGCATGTTTATCGATGACTTCGGGGGCTAAACTAGACATAGGATCATGATATTTATCGCAACACTCATCGCCTTTTCCATCACCATGGCATTGATGGGGTTGGGCGTATTGTTGGGCCGCACCGCACTGCGCAACGGCTGCGGCGATGGCTGCGACTGTCTGGGCGGTGAACACGAAGAACGCTCGGGTCGGAAAGCATGACCACACAAGCCAAGCGCGTGCGCGATATGATGAAGACGGACCTTCTGAGCGTCACGCCCCAGACCGAGATCATGCGAGCGGTTCACCTGCTGGTCACAGAGGATGTTTCCGGGCTCCCCGTAGTCGATCAACAGGGCATGTTGCTCGGTATCCTGACTGAACGCGATTGCATCGAAGTCGCGCTGCATGCCGGGTACTTCGACGAAATGGGCGGGAGCGTTGAGCAATACATGACCACGCCAGCGGTGAGCGTTAATCCCGACAGCACCTTGATGGATCTAGCAGAGCTTTTCGCGCACTCGCCGTTTCGGCGCTGCCCGGTGGTCGAGGAAGGGAAGCTGGTCGGACTGATTTGCCGGCGAGACATTCTGCGCGCCTTATCCGACGGAGCGTGGTTCCCGAATCGGCCTTAGCTACAACGCGTGGTCATGTTGCTCCATCGCATCCATGCTGCGCAAACGTTTCGGCTGTCGCACCAACAAAAACTATCCGCAAGCGATTTTGGATCACGCAACGCTATGTATCGGTCGTATGAGTGCACTGCATGTACAGAGCTGGTGGTCAGCTTAGAAAGCATTTTGCTAGAAATGCGAATTCGGTCGTCCAATGCAGCCGGCTTGTCGTGATCGTTCAAAGGGTCAACGGCGGCGAGGAATGTAAGAACATCTCCGAGCTTACGATTTCGAACCAGCCACAAAGGCATCGGACAGCTGCGAATCAGGTTCCAATCAGTATTGCCTAACAACGCGCCGGCTCGACAATGTGCGTTGGGAGGGTGCAGCCGCAATCGGATAGTGGAAATTACGGATGTTCGAGCGTAGCCAAATAACTGAATATGAGCGAGCCCGGCCGGTGTGTATTGCACAACGGCGGTGAATGACTACAACTAGATGAGGAAAAGACCATGAACATTGTAAGTTGGAGCCCATTTCGTGAAATGGATGATGTTTTTGATCGGTATCGCAGATTTGTTGCACGTAGCAGTGATGAAGAAAACCAGGGAGTCAATCTGAATTGGCGCCCGGTTGCAAACATATCTGAGACCGACGGGGAGTATCTAATAAAAGCGGAACTACCCGAGATTGATCGTAAAGACGTGCATGTATCAGTAGATGGTGGCCGCGTTACGATCAGTGGCGAACGGAAAATGGACAAAGAAGAAGAGGATGCTACTCAACATCGTATAGAGAGTTTTTACGGCACGTTTTCGAGAAGTTTTGCGTTGCCGTCCGATGTCGACGAAGAAAAGATCACAGCGAAGTCAGAGAATGGCGTGCTGAAAGTTCACTTACCGAAAACAAAGGTCACGATGCCGAAACCCATCGAGATTTCTGTAAAGTGATTTGTTGCTGACCGGGGCGTTAGCCCCGGTCAGCTATAAGCATAGCAGGCCGCCAACACGTTTGAGTTCGATAACTCTGCCTTGATCTGGCGGTTGTTCCCGGCGTCCTTCCGGCGCGTCTTTGCCCAAGGAGAGGTGCGTTCGGGTCTGATTGTAGTAACGGACGTAACTCGAGATAATGCGCCTAAGGTGGCGCTCGCCCAACAAGATCATGTGATTTGAACACTCACGCCGGATGGAGCCTATTACGCGTTCAGCGTATGCATTCTGCCAAGGTGAGCGCGGTACGGTCGGCACGTCTTGAATGTTGAGTGCGCCGACTTGGCGACGGAATATCTTGCCATAGATCGCATCTCGATCATGGACGAGGAAACGAGGGGCATTGTCTGTGCCACACGCCTCTAAGAGCTGCCGGGCTGTACATGCGGCCGTAGGATGTTCTGTTACATTGAAGTGCAAGATTCGCCGACGATCATGACTCAAGATTACCAGCACGAACAAGGCCCTGAAGGTCGCCGTCGGGACTGTGAAGAAATCCAGGGCAATCAGCTCCTTGGCATGGTTCCGAAGGAACGTTCGCCAAGTCTGAGACGGCGGCCCCCGATGCTTGACCATGTACTTGGATACGGTGGTTTCTGAAACATCGAGTCCAAGTTTCAGCAATTCACCGTGGACTCGAGGTGCACCCCACAACGGATTGGTGCGGCACATTCGGCGGATCAACGCTAGGATTTCGGAATCGGCCTTCTGCCGCTCTCGGTAACGACTCTTCCAGCGCCAGTAGTAGCGAAATCCCTGGCGGTGCCAGCGAAGAACTGTTTCCGGCTGAACGATGTGAAGTGAGTCTTGCCAACTTGACCCGATCCTCGACAGGACCACCCAAAACAAACGGTCGGAATCTGTCAATTGTGGCCGGGGACCTCGAAATTTCAGCGTTGCTAGCTGTTGCCGCAGTGCCAAATTCTCAAGCGCCAACTCACGCTCGTTGCGAATGCTCGATCGAAGTGTTCTAAGGATTATCTTGAGCCACTTCCACATGAAATTCCGCCCACTTGATTCAGCGAAAAAAGATAACAAAATCAAGTGTGACGAATAAATAGGAAGGACACCCACAGGTAGCCGCCGTACGTCGGACAGCGATATATCTCATGTGAGTAACAATTGGCGGCACTCGGCTTCGCGCCCCCGAACAACTCGCCTGCCTTTCATCGGCCCGTCAGTTTCTGTGACGACAGTGTGCTGGCCTTCGCGATGATCACCGCCGTAAAAATACACGACGAGCCAATCGTGAGTCCGGTGAAGCTCATGTGCCCTTGCCGTATTCGAGAACAATGCCGTGAAGTGCCAGTTCTGCCGGTCGGTGTGAAGAATTGGTAGCCAGGCCTGACCTTCCGGGTTGAATCGCCTCGGTGCAATTTTCGGCAGGCTGCTGTCCGCGACCTTGATGCGATACTCTCGGTCAACGTCGAGCAATAGTTCGACGGACGGTACTTTGTCGGTGACGCAGTCGCGGCCGGTCCCGGCGCGACCGAGCAGCGCTGCAAGGTTCGAGCGGATCGCCGCGACGCGCCGCGGCCCGATACCTCGAAGAGTTGCCAGCCGCCCATCGTGCGCGGCGACCTCTAGTGCCTCCAGTGTTTCGACGTGCAGGCTTTCGTGAATGGCACGTGCGGTTGACGGGCCGACGCCGGGTACAGTTTGAAACACAATTTCCGGTTCAGCCTCACCGTGCAAGCGGTCGAGTTGCGACAGACGTCCGGTGCGGGCGATCTCTGCGATCGAACTAGCCAGCCCACGACCGATGAATGGCAATTGCCTGAGCCCGTCATTTCCCTGATCGTGCAAGATATCGCGCGCATCCTCGGACAGCGATTCAAGCGTCTGCGCTGCCCGGAGGTAAGCATTGACACGAAACGGGTTCGCGTGTTGCTGTCGCAATATTCGCGCGCAATCTCGGAAGATCCGGGCAGCCTTTTCGTTGAAAAAATCGTCTGTCATTTCGTCGATGCGTCTAGTCAGGAATCGCTCACATTAAATTCACATGTAAATGTATCGACCGGTGCCGTATGTCGCGATACGAATTTGTACCTAGCGCCGAGCATAAACGGGGCCCATTACAGCCAACGGCAACAGTTATGATGCTTCAACGCCGTAAAATAGCAAATTCTCAACAGCTTGCCCGATGCCGACAATGGAGCGATTCGGCGTTCAGACATCGATATGCCTTCTCTGAGTGGATTCGGGATGGTTAGGGCGTCATGGCGCCAGGCGGATACCGCAGCACGCGAGCTGCGGGCGAGCTTGCAGCATTGCCTGACGCAATGCATGACCCATTCAGCCACAGATGCTATCCGGTGGAGATTTCAGCGTCTTTACAAGCGCTTCCGAAACGGGTCGACAGCATCTACCGCCAGTACCGCGCCGGCAGCGTCGTGCGAAACACTGCGGGTTCCACGTATTGCTATGCAGAGCGTAGTTCATCGACCATAGCAGCTATGGTTTTATGTTTCGGGGCCACGTTGTGATGATGAGGGCGCTGGGTAGCACTGAAATCAAACTGAGACGAGGGTCATGAATAAACGTTTTCGTATGATCATGCTAGGCATTATGTCGTTTGTAGGCAGTTCAGCGGTCATCGCGGACGCGGATTCTATCAGATTTACTGGGCAAGAGAGCGAGAGGCTGCCGGTATTGACAGTCTATGGCCCGTGGACGTTGAGGGATTCGTCACAGATGGTGCTTCGCCGTGTGCGCGAAAGCAGCTTTGTCCAATGGCGAGCGACCGATGCTGAGACGCTGCTCTTGTTCAGCGACGATGGACTTGGCTGGCGCGTGTCGTTCTCGCCAGAATGTCCCGGCCTGAAATCGGCGATCGCCATATCGTTTGTGGCGCCGATGACAGACGATAATAATCATTACGACTCGATTCTGCTCGACAATGGCACACGCTGTTATTCTGATCGTGTGAGCATCTTGGCTGTGGAATGATAGGTTCACTTCAAGAATTTAAGAGGAAGCTCAAATGTCTCAAGTATCTGTTTTCGACAAGACCGAACAAAAGACTATGCGTTGGCTCAAGGATGTTGCGACAGGCATGGGATCGACTGACATGCAGCGGTCCTACATAATACTTAGGGCAGTATTGCACGCTACCCGTGATCGGCTGATGCCGGAAGAGGCTGTACAGCTGGGCGCGCAGCTGCCGATGCTGGTTCGCGGCTTTTACTACGAAGGGTGGAACCCTCATGACAAGCCCAAACGGTATCGTCATAAGGCACCGTTTCTGGCACAAGTCGAGAGGGAAGCCCCAGGCCTCGACGATGTACAGCTTGAACGAGCTGTAACAGCGGTCTTTCGAACCCTGGAAAGTGAAATGCCAGGTAGCGAACTAGATCAGGTTCGTCATGCGTTGCCGGACGAGTTGCGGGAATTGTGGCCAGCACCTGGCATGTGATTTACTTACTGATCTCTCAGGCGGTAAATACCTACGCAAAACCCCGTATCGCCAGTATTGCCCGCCAATGCTAGCTTGTGTCTGACTGATCAACAACAGGGAGAAAACAGATGTCAGTGGCACGTGTTACTGAGATTATCGCTACGTCGCCAAACAGTTTTGATGATGCGATTCGAATTGGGGTTGCAAGAGCAGCCAAGACGCTCGATAAGGTGAAAGGTGCCTGGGTTCAGGATCAGGAGCTTATTCTGGACGACGGATCCATTAAAGAATATCGGGTACATCTGAAGGTTACTTTCGTTCTGAACTATTGAGTCGCCTGCTGGCACACCTCGGTAAGACCGAAATAGCTGCCTAACTAATCAGGCAACCGGGAAAATGCGAGCTGCATGCCATGACATGGGTGATGGCGGCGTGGTCGTACTCGTCTCCGGCCCGATAGGACTCGAAATAATCGTTCAGCATCCGAACACGCGCCTCCATCTCCCCTACGGCCTGTAAGCCGACCGACACGCCATAATTCGTAAAGGCAAACCTTGAATCCGGCAGGTAGGGCTCTCGACAAAAGTAGCCTTCGGGCTGCCACATGTTTTCCAACATGTCCAGACAACGCTGTCTTTGAACAATTGCCCAATCCTCAGACGGAAAAAAATGACTCAGCCACAGCATCATGCCGAGCCCCAGGTCTTGCGTAATAAACAGGTCTGTATTGTGCATGTCGATCAGGGCCCGCATATCGGCAATTTCGGATGACAGGGCATCCTCATCGAGCATTCGGTAGGAGACATAGCCATCGAAAGCATCCAATGCGCCAAGACCGGTACCGGGATAGGGACCGCTGAGATCTTCCTGCATTTTCCAGATGATTCCGTGACCGGGCACCAGGAATGGTTCGTGAATCTGATGGACGAGTTCGATGCCTTTTTGTTTATAAACAGATATATGACGACCAAGAACGGCAAGCGCATAAAGCCACATTGCCAGGTAGTGAAAATACTGCCCGTCCCTGTTCGGCGCTTCGCCTATTCGGATACCGCGTGGTCGCCCGAGTACTCGATCAACGTTGGCAATCACCCATTCGGCATCATCAAGAAACGACGTATCGTCGAGTTCCTCGTAGAGTGAAACCAGGAGCACGACGCCAAAAGCATCCGTCCATAGATAGCGCAGTCCATTGGGCCAGATCTGATTGGAACGCATCCAGCGGAGTTTGTTCTGAATGTAAGATATCGATTCATCCATTGATTTGCTAAAAACCTCGTACGCGATACGGATAAGCGTGAGGAAGCCTCTCCAATGGTAACGGGGTGACCGTGGTTACAAAAAAAAGCGGCCAAATGGCCGCTTTTTCGATATGAGGACGCTAGGGCAGGTCTGCTGGTCCCATTTTCTTGACTCTTTCCCGGTTCACTCTCCTTGCGGCTAGCTCCCCGCGTCCGAGCCCGAGTCTGTTCTTGATATCGGGCTACCCAAGGTATAGCACTTTGATTCTTCCGAGGTTCTCAAAGCGTTCCATCCGTTCCCCTGATCAGCTTTCACTCACCAGCTTCCCATCAAGATTCTACCTTTCGCGTCCACCGCCCCCGACACTGACGGAGGCTCGGACCTCTTTCAGCAGGGCGGTGCTAACAACCGAAGCCATTAGCATTGAGGCCGAAGCCTCAACTTCTATATTACTCATACTCAAATGATCCGCAATTGCGTTAAGTACGTATTGGCACTAAATGCATCCAGGGAAGATTGTCGTGAACATAAAAAATGGATTGGTCCATTGAAGGTGCCGAGATGCTCATACGCCAAACGGATAGGTATCAGGCAGCCCCTCGAGTTCGGCAGTATCAAATGGTTGCACAGCCTGGGTTGTATCGATCCATATGTACTCGTCGAACTGTTTTGGCAGTACGGCATGAAAGTAATGGCTTGCGAGTTCTGTTTCCGGTCGATAGATAACGCCTATGGCCCGTTCAAGTCGCGGCTTCAACAGTCCTTGTATTAGCGACTCCGACTCAGAATCACGAAGCCCAAGCATGAATCCAGGCAACCTGGTCTCATGGCATAGTCGTTCATAGCTATCGACCAAAGAGGGCCTGACTGACTTGACTTCCATCGGTCCATCCCAGTCCGATGCAGCCGCGACCGTGCCATTATCCGTGCCGAAACCGATTGAATAGACCCTGTCGCCAAATTCCTTTCGGCACAGATGGCCAATATTGAATTCGCCGCGGCTCGACATTTCTGTCGCCGCTGCGTCACCGATATGGGAATTGTGTGCCCAGATAATGGCCTTGTTTGCCGGCCAATGGAAATCTCGCAAAATCTTAAAAGTTTCGAACATGTAACTGTCACGCAGATTCCAAGATTCACGGGAACCGTAATACATGACCCGATAGTAGCGTTCAGCATTGGCAACCAATCGAGCGTTCTGAACGGCGTCAAGGAATCGCTCACCGTCGTGCTCTGCATACTCGCGGTGTTTGGTTGACAGGTCTCTCAACATACGCACCACCTCTCGCTCACAGCTGCGATAAGAGCCGGAAAGCGCCGCTCTACCATACGTCGCTGGATCTGCCTGCCACGGCGTGAGGCAACCATATCTTTGCCGAGCAAGTTGCGCTGCGGCAGGGTCGACCTCATCGAGGTATTTCAGAATCGACCGAATCGAACTATATAAGCTATAAAGATCGAGGCCACGAAATGCGACCCGCTTGCCCGGCGATTTATCCGTATTGTGGATTCGCAGCCAGTCGACAAATTCACGCACGTCACTATTGCGCCACATCCAGGTCGGGAATCGGGCGAAGGCAGTCCACTCGGAGGGTGGCGTATCGAAGTGCCGCACAAAGTGATCAATGCGCGCAGCATCGGGCCAGTCTCCCTCGATCGCGACGAAGTTGAAGTTCTTTTTGACAATGAGATCGCGGGTAATACGGCTGCGCAACTTGTAAAACTCGGACGTGCCATGGCTGGCTTCGCCGATAAGTACGATGTCTGCCCGTCCAATGCGATCAAGCAGAGGATCGAGATTGACTGTCTCTACGGAATCGAAAGGATTACAGCAGTTGACAATGACGTTTGTGAGCTCGTCGTCAGTCGGCACGATGCCCTTGGCTTTCCGGGCGGACGCACCGACTGCTTCCTCTTTCGGTCTCCAGCCTTCCTCCCCAACCAAGGGCACAAATCTCACATCGGCAAGGTCCTCCTCCTGATACTCGGATTCTGACAGTCGGGTGACGCGAACCAGCTCCTGGACGTCCCGATATGTACCGACCGGTATGACCATGCGCCCACCGATTCTTAGCTGATTCTTCAGAGAATCGGGAATTTCCGGTCCTCCGGCAGTTACAACGATGGCATCAAAAGGAGCTTGCTCGGGCAGGCCGAGGGTTCCATCGGCATGGATTACCTCGATATTGTTGTAGTTGAGCTCCGCCAATACCGATGCGGCGTGCACAGCGAGTTCCTCTATTCGCTCGATCGTGTAAACCTCGCCGGCGATCTGCGCCAGCACCGCAGCCGCATAGCCCGAACCGGTGCCGACTTCCAACACTCTTTCCCCGCCTTTTAGCGCAAGGCCTTCGGTCATGAATGCAACGATGTAGGGTTGCGAAATTGTCTGGCCAGCTTCTATCGCCAGGGGCGTATCTTCATAGGCAAATTCGCGAAGGCCTTCAGGAAGAAACGACTCCCGAGGCACATTGCGCATGGCATCTAGTACTTTTTCGGAGCGTACGCCGCGTGCTTCGATCTGACGATCTACCATCTCCTCTCGTAACTGCGAATAATCTGTCATTGGCTTCCCTCGAATTGATCGGCCTCTCGGTCGACATGACAACAATGCGATTTCTCACGAGCACGCAATACCTGACCGCGGCGCACACCCGGACGAAAAACAGTGCAACCTTTAATACCCAATTCGTATGCTCTTGCATAAATGTCCGCAACATCATCCACTGTTGCCGATTCCGGAAGGTTGACTGTCTTGGATATCGCGTTGTCCACGTAGCGTTGCAGACAAGATTGCATATCGAGGTGTGCGTGCGGCGGCAATTCATCTGCGGTGACGAAGTACTCCGCTATTTCAGCCTTTTCATGACCGTCAGCCAGCCACAGATCGTACGCACGGTCGCGAACGGCAAATCGATGCATTTTGAGATCACCGCCACGAACGTCTCGCTCCGCTTCAAGCGCATAAATCGGTTCGATACCGCCGGATATATTGTTCGCGAGCAAACTAATTGTTCCGGTGGGAGCAATCGCCAATAAGTGGCTATTGCGAATTCCGTAGTTGGCGATTCTCGACTTGAGCGGGCCGGATAATCGAGCAATAAACGGCGCTCGCAGAAATTTTTGTTTGTCCAGGAGCGGAAAAGCGCCTTTTTCCCTGGCCAAGTCGATCGATGACGAATACGCAGCGTCGCCGATAGTTTGCATCACATTAGAAGCTGTGGCACGCCCGGCGTCGCTGTCATAGTGCTGCCCCAACATGACCAGCATATCGGCCAGACCTGTAATACCCAGACCGATTCGGCGTGTTCCTCGTGCTTGCTCCGCCTGCTGCGTCAGTGGAAAACGAGAGATGTCGATTACATTATCGAGAAAACGGACGGCGATACCGGCGGTTGCAGCAAGCGCCTGCTCATCCAACGTCGCATCCTTAGTGAATGGCTGTTGCACAAATTTAGTCAGGTTTATCGAACCAAGATTGCAGGCCCCATACGGCGGCAACGGAATTTCCCCACAGGGATTCGTTGCGCTGATCGTCTCGCAGTAATAGAGGTTGTTTTCCCGATTGATGCCGTCGATGAACAGGACGCCAGGCTCGGCAGTTTCATGGGCGGCTTTGACTATACGGTCCCATATTTGTCTGGCTGGCACGCGCTTACATACTTCTGCGCCTGCGTCGGCCTGAGATGGATATTTGAGTTCCCATTCGGCATCGTTGGCAACAGCCTGCATGAACCCGTCCGTAATAAGCACAGACAGATTGAAGTTGTTCAATGTATGTTCCTGGCGTTTTGCGTCGATAAACGCTTCGATATCGGGATGGTCACAGCGCAATGTCGCCATCATTGCACCTCGTCTCGTGCTGGTTGCCAGCAGGGTTTCACACAATGTATCCCAGATATGCATAAATGGCACCGGGCCCGACGCAATTGTGCCGCTACTAACCGCCGGGCTACCGGCGGGACGCAAGGTGGAGAAATCGCAACCTATGCCGCCACCTTGCTGCATGGTGAGGGCAGTTTCTTTGAGGGAGTCAAAGATGCTGTCAATGGAATCGTGGATGGGCCCCATGACGAAACAATTGAACAGAGTCACTCGTTTCCCAGTGCCTGCACTTGCCAGGATTCGCCCGCCTGGAAGAAAGCAATAATCTGCAAGAATCTCGTAGAACGCCCGTTGCCAGGTATCTCGATCGTCTTCAATCGCAGCTACTGCGCCGGCAACGCGCCGCCAAGTGTCGATAATATCCTTATCGCAGACCTTGGGCCCTTTTGCACAGCGATATTTCGACTTCCAGATATACTCGGAAAACGGCGTCATCTCCATAGAACTCGAATACCTAAGTTGTAATCGGCGGGCCATCCGCACTTATACCTAGGCCGGGATGTTATTGGAAATATTTGGTGTTCAGGCGTCTATGAATGGCCATTTTCGCTTCCGATCCTGGGTAGGCGTATATTTCGGAAATCCCGAACAGGATAATTGCCCCAGGCATGAATAACTCTTGAGATCGGCCTGATCGAGTTTTTGCTCCGCTTGGCCGGCACTGGTTACAGCTTCAGTGTCCGATTCAGAACGTCGCGCAGTGCGGGTAGGCAATCCGGATCCATTACATTCAGTGCGTCCACACCTGACAGCTTGCGCACGAGGTCAATGGCAGCAGAAGTACTGGTTGCCGGGCCGGTAACCAAATCGGGTTTGAGGCCGAAAGCTTTTTCTACTCCGACGACAGCATAGGGATCCGAAGCACAAAGGATCGTGCATTGAATGTTGTTCCCCAGCTCATCGATGGCGGCGGCGACGTTGTATGGCTCCAGCGGTGATGCGCCTACTTCGGCGACAACAATATCCGGACTGAGGCTGTCAATATGATGCAACAAGGGGCGAATTGCCTGCCGGAATTCTTGGTCTGGCACTACCGTCGAAGGCAGCCCTGCATCAACAAAGTCAAAAACCTCTTCGGCACCTGCATCGCGAAAACTGAGGATATCGCGGTACCGACCGGCGCCGGTTAGTTTTGCGCCAACCACCTTCTTGCCTTGCTTTTCCAGTTCATGAACGATGAGTCGGCCGGTGGTCGTTTTACCTGCTGACATCGAAGTGCCGACGAGAAGTATCGTGGGTACATCGAATCGTCCAGCGCAGGGACCAATGGCGAAGTCGGGCATGCAAACTTTCTCGCCGTTTCGGACGATGTGCCCACGATAGGAAAGCAGGAGGTTGGGGGCGATCATCGGCGACATCGATGTTACGAAGCCGAAAAGACCTGCGCCGGTCATCGCGTGCATACGGTCGTCCTTGATGTCTGACCAACTCCCGACACCCTCGAGCGTTGCGGAACGGTTACCGAATGCACCGATGACGTAGTCTCCCGGCAAGGCCTGCACCATTCGCCCGGATGCGAGCTCAATACGATAAATGCGATGTGGTGCTCCGGCAATCTCGCCCACTACGTAGTCGCTACACGCCCATTGATCTTTCGCGATCCGTTTCACTTCGTAAGGCATGCGGTCCAGATCCGAAATACGGGTCAGCGAACTCATCAGTATGACAGTCACATTTCTCCTCCTTTGGGCGAGGGAGACAGTAGCAATAGCGCAAGCAATGCCGTTCTTTCCAGTGTCTTATCGAGGTATAAAAACTCATGTTCTGCGTGTGCGCCATCGCCTACGGGGCCCAATCCATCTAGAGTTGCCGTGTATTGACTCGTTGTACTGCCATCAGAGCCGCCGCCGGCTCGCCCTTGTTTCAGATCGATGCCAAGCTTTTGTCCCAGATCTCGCGCCAGGTGCCACAGGGCATTGTTTCGCGGCGTAAGTTCCATTGAAGGGCGACCGATACGTCCTTCAACGGTGACTCGCACGCCAGGCGAAACCGGTTTAATGTCTCGAATCGCCTGCTCGATGTACTCGCCGTCGACGACGGTTGGTACACGAACGTCTACCACCGCCTGGCTATGCGGTGCGATTACATTCGGGCGCAACCCACCATCGATTGTGCCGACATTGACCGTGATCCCTTTATCCGCATCGTTGAGGGCGAACATCGTCTGAATTATGTGTGACAGTTCCAGGATGGCGCTGGCTCCCGCTTCAGGATCGAGCCCGGCATGCGCTGCTTTACCATGCACACAGATCGTAAAACGACCCACGCCTTTTCGTTCAGTCTTGATAATGCCCTGTTCGCCCATTGCGGGTTCAAGTACGAACGTACGGTCGACACTCCGCGCCAGCGCGCGAACATAGCGACTCGATGTGCGGCTACCGACTTCCTCATCGGAGTTAACAAATACCACAGGCAGCAACGGTAATTGCAGATCAAGTTCCTGAATGGCCTTTAAGGCAAAAATCATTTGTGCCAGGCCGCCTTTCATGTCGAAAACGCCCGGACCGCGAATGATATTGTCTTCGACCGAAAATGGTCGGTTGCAGATAGTACCTAATGGCCAGACTGTGTCGTAGTGCCCAAGCAATAATTGTGCTGGCCCGCCTTTCGATCTTGTAAATGGGCGCGCATAAAAGTGTTTGCGAGTGCTGTTTCCCCTCACCGCGGACACTTTGAAATCAAGAGATTCAAAAGCTACGGTGAGAACAGACAATATCAATTGATGCGCTTCCGGCCGAGACGAGGGTGATTCAGCCTCGACCATGTGCCGCAGCAAATCGATCAGCGCCTGCTGCTGATCCCGAACGTAATTCAAGATTTGATCAGCCTGCCCGGAGCTCATGTTGCAATTACCGCTTCATATCGGCCGGGAATGGAAACGCGTTTGATCGCGTAATGCTTGCAAACCGGCCGGGCGGCAGATAGGCAAAAAGCGGGGCGTCGTGGATAAGTTCCTGATCGTCCAGCTCGGAGGATCGCAGAAAATCGGGGTCGGCGTGGGCGGCAACCACCTTGCCGGTGATCAGGCTATTATCGCCAAAGCCATCGACCGTTTTGAAGTGCGTGCATTCAAGAAACAGGTATGCATCCTCGATAAAGTCGCCGTCGATTTCGCTGGCCGGAAAGGTAGCAAAACTTTGCAGCACCGTTTTTGGTCCTCCCGCATATCGCGGTGACGCCGCGAGACTGGCATACAGAACCTGTGATGGCTTCGGATAGCTGACCGTAAATTCGCCCGTCCGTTCGATGTTGGTATAGGTGTGATGGCGGGCGCTGCAGACAAAACCAAAGTAGTTTTGCCAGCCCATTGGAATCGCCATGTGCTTCGGTGCGAGATCGAGCGATCCATCCTCGTCTTTGGTCCCGATTAATACCAGCGGCGCGACCATGAAACACCTGTCCCATACCGGTTGACAGGTATCCAGTTCGACGACATGTCCCGATCTCGGTGGATTACTCACGATAATTCCTTTGGCATACGTATCTCATGCTGATTACCATGATATCAAGCTACGCGGTTGACTGTGTTACGAGAATACGTAAATGCCGAGGTTTGCAGCGCCTAGTGCTTATGAAGCAAGTACCATATGCTTCATACTGATCGGCCACTATACGGGCGAATTACTTTTGTCATGCTCTGGTTAGTTTGCGCTCGTCCAATATTGCACAGTCGATACACTCGAGAGCATACGGATAGGCTTTGATTCGATCGTCGTTGATCTGTATGCCACATTCGATACAGATACCGAACCCGCCTGACTCCATCTGCGCTAGCGCCGCCTTTATTTTCTTGAGCTCTGACCTAGTCTTGTTACCCAGCGCATCCACGACCTCGAGGTCTTCGAGCTGTTTGGCTCGCTCTTTGGAGTCAGCTTCGTAACCACGCCGCAGGTTCGCAGTGATACGCTCAAGTCGCGCTGTCAACTCTTCCTTCTTCTGCAGCAGTTCGATGCCAAGTTCGTCAGACCACTTCTTCGTCATACTGTTAGTTCTCCTGCTCGAGACCGGTTCTGTCAAACCGGCATAAGTATCAGATTCAAATGTCAGGATCATTAGATCGGACGGCTTGTTAACTCGGAATTAGTATATTTACCTACAACGGCCGCTGACATACTTACTGAATTAGGCAGGCACTTGGCACCCGGCCTGTATTCATACATAGATACGTATATTCCGATACCATCTAAGCGGTAGACCTTATTAACATCGGGCCGACAGGGTAATACGTTAATCACAGTAACCACACGACATCGTTAATGCGCGATTTCCAGAGGTGTAACCATGAAAAATATCTCCCAAATAATGTGCGTCATTGATCCGACGAGCACCGAGCAGCCCGCAATGCGTCGCGCTGCATGGCTTGCCAGGAATGTGGGCGCAAACTGGAACTGTTTGTTAGTTACTACAATCAATACCTGAGCGGCGACCGATTCTTCGATTCTCCCTCCCTGGAAAAGGCCCGGCTTGAAGTCATCGCTGGCCAGGAAAAATATCTTGAAGAACTTGCTGAGCCGTTACGAAGCTCCGGCCTGATCGTGCGCACTGCGGCGACCTGGGACCACCCGCTTTATGAGGGTATCGTTCGGCACGCAGTAGCCGTCGGCGCCGATATCGTATTCAAAGATACACATCATCATTCTGCGTTGACGCGCACACTGTTTACGAATACCGACTGGAATCTTCTTCGTACGTGTCCCGTGCCGCTGTGGCTCGTTAAGCCGCAAGAGATCGCCGATCAGCCGGTATTTATGGCTGCAATCGACCCCATGAATGAACACGATAAGCCGGCTGCACTCGATGACCAAATTCTCGTCCTCTCAAAAATGCTGGCCGAGAAGTCCAACGGCGCGGTGCACGCGCTTCACTCCTACGATCCACGGATCATCGTCGCGACTGGCGCGGCCGATGCCTATATTCCCGTTTCTCTGCCGTTGGACGAGATTGAGGAGGAAATGCGCGAGGACACGCGAAACGCTTCAATGAGATAACGGAATTTCATGGCGTCGACGACCAGAATGACACATCTCGTTTCCGGCTAGCCCACGAAGAGTTACCGCTCATGGCGAATAAATTTGACGCGGACGTTATCGTGATGGGCGCCGTGGCGCGAAATCGCTTGAAGCGGATATTCATCGGCGCAACGGCTGAACGAGCCTTGAGCACCTGCCCTGCGACCTCTTGATCGTCAAGCCGGATTGGTTCCATACGCCGGTCGAGATGCCCAATGAGGAAGCCGCATAGGCTAGAACACGTCTCTGTGCCAAGAGATTTTGTTAGTATGCAAGAGCAGCTGTCTGTTGCACTACGAACCCCCCTTACTTCGGTGCAATATGCAACGGCTTGTGTTACTCGTATCAGCGCTTAGCCTAAGCGCCGTTGCCGGTCCAGACGCAGGCGGAGACAGCGACAGCAAATCCGCGACGGAAATTGTGCGTGCGGCACTCAACCACTGGCGCGGCACTACTTCCCAGGGCGAAATGACCATGACTATTCATCGGCCGGACTGGGAGCGGAGTATGTCGATGCGGTCGTGGACCCAAGGGGAGAAGCGATCGCTGGTCAGGGTGACGGCACCTCGGAAAGACCGGGGAATAGCACCCTGATGGATGACAGCAAGATGTGGAGTTTCTCGCCCAAGGTAAATCGCGTCATCAAAGTGCCGTCTTCAATGATGAACCAAAGCTGGATGGGTCCGATTTTTCGAATAAGGATATTTCCCGAACCGACGATATTGTCGAACAGTATGACCACACACTGATCAGCGAATTCGAACTCGATGGACATGTGGTGTACGAGATCGAATCAGTGCCGCACGAGGATGCCGCTGTCGTTTGGGGAAAAGAGGTTCTGTTCATTCGAGATGACAATGTCATGGTCGAGCAACGATTTTATGATCAGGACATGCGACTTTTGAAAATTTGCAGACGCTGGAGTTTGCGGAGATGGGCGGAAGAACAGTTGCAGCAAGACAACGCATGTTGAATATAGAGGAGCCCGAGAACTGGACAGAGATCAGCATCGACTCGATAGAGTTTGATGTGGATATTAGTGACAGTGTATTTACGCTTTCCAACTTGCGCAATCCGCGTGAATAGCGCTACTTTCATTCGGCTATGGAAGCCCGTTTTACGAGCGAATGATTCAATAGGATGAACATTA